>MDTD01175394.1_pt1 | contig 68813 bp, 86 predicted proteins | sample 811221 | NCBI WGS metagenome assembly MDTD01 (sample SAMN05326646, study PRJNA326480) | marine metagenome | isolation source: seawater | place: Pacific Ocean: South West | collected 2011
AAAGGTAATCCAGATGTTGTAAAAAATCTTATTTCTGGTGAAGCAGATGTTAATAAAGTAGATAGTAAAGGGGAAACTGCACTACATTATGCCGCAAAAAAAGGTAATCCAGATGTTGTAAAAAATCTTATTTCTGGTGGAGCAGATGTTAATAAAAAAGAAGAATCAGATAATCAATATCCCCCATTGTATCACGCATGCGCACATGTTTCCGATGAACCCGCGCCCCGGGAAATAGAACGTCGACTCGACGTGGTAAAAATTCTTTTGGAAAATGGAGCAAACCCATATTCTACTTATGGTATAGATGAAAAAAAAACTGTTAGGGATAACTTATCAGATGTCGAGCACAGGAGTATGGCTTCAATAGGACTTGAAGATTTGTTTAGTAAATATGAGGATTATGAAGAAGAAGCACTTGATCGCCTTAAAGAACTGATGGTACCTGATTGGGATAAAGGTTCGGACAATAGTTTTGCCTTTAATTTTGAAAACCATGATCACATTATAATAAACATGGATCCAAACGTCCTTGAATACAGACTTGAGTGGAAAGTCCCAGACACGGGAGACCCTTATCCTGAGGTCGAATCGGTGATTCCTACGGATGACTCTCCCCAACCCCGACCCAATGATTTGCTTGTAGGGTTTAGTTTTACTGAAGAAGAAAATGTATCTAAAGTGGCAGGGGTAGTGGATTTTAGGGCCAAACACGGGACCCAAGTTCTAGGTTCAAATGCCAAAAACGGTTGGAGTAATATCAAGAGGGGGTCAAATAATGAAGTACATTTTGTCATCAAATTTTTAAGAGATCTTGCAGAAGTCACGCAGAAAATCGTCGTTAAGAATCCAAAATTAAGTTTCAATTTAACCTTAATATTTGCGAGGAAAAGGACTGGAGTATCCGAGCAGGAACCAAGATCGCAGGGGCAAAGCTCTTGGTCGCCGTTCGCAAATCTGTCTATGCCATCTATGCCATCTATGCCATGGGTGCGAAGCAACAGCAACCCCGAACCTGTTAAGAGAGAAATAGAATTGAGCCAATTATTTGGCGATGGAGGTTCTCAGGGTTCTCAGTCGAAACAGCCGGACCTTCATGATCTGGGAGGTGGACAACGTCGATGTAAAAAGATCCATAAAAAAAAAAGTAGGGGGGTAAGAAATAAGAGTAACAAAAATAATAGTAATAAAACAAAGAAAAAAAATAATAGTAAAAAAACAAAGAAAAAAAATAATAGTAAAAAAACAAAGAAAAAAAATAATAGTAGAAATATAAAAATAAGAAATAATAGTAGAAAGATAAAAAAAAGAAATAATAGTAGAAAAATAAAAACAAGAAATAAGGGAAGAAATAAATATAGAAAATAAGAAGGTTATTAGTAAATTAAATAGTATAATCTTAAATATTAAGTTTACGTGTTTAAAATCGATTTCTTTTTAAAAATTAATCATCGGTTAATAAACATGGCATATTTTTAATTTCAGTAATTGTAATTACATTATCAATTTTTTTGAATCTTTTTTGTTTTTTTTCATTAATTTTTTGTAGTAAATCTTCATGTCCATTTTTGCGATAATATTCAACTTCTTCCCAAAATTGAATAATATCTGGTATGATAGAGTTCCACCAAACTTTATTTCTTTCGACAAGTGTACATTCATATCTGATTATTTTCCACCAATGAACAGATATACTATAGTCAGAATATTTTTGAATCATATTATTTTTCCAAATATCATTTTCTTCATTACTTTGAAAAAGTTTAGGATATTCATATATTTTTTCATCATTTTTATTGAATGTAAGAATCATGCCTTTTGGATGACCATTGCTTGTTTTCCCTACATCTCCATTTGAATCTTGATTATATTCTTCAAAATTAGAATACTCTTGTATTTTTACTTGTAAAAAATCACACTCAGATAAATTGCATGTTTCAAGTTGACCTTGTATTTGCATCCAATAATGTTCAGGTACTTCAGATGTAAACTCTCTTTTGGGTGGGCATTTGATCTCTAACATTCGTCCAATATATTCTTTGGGACTTTTGGGTCCACATATTCCATCTGGGGATGCTCCGAAGATTTTAAGTTGAGGATGAGGTATTAAACCGAACTCAATAATTTGAGATTTTGTAAGATATTCATAAAATATGGTAGCAATTTGTTCATATTTAACACCCCACTCCATTATACTTGATACATATTTAGTTGGTTTGATTTCTTCAACATCCATTTTAGATAGAATCATTTCATCTCTGGTTTTAAAATGTCCTTTTCCGATTGCGTCGGCCAATGAACTTGCAGTTAATATATTTTCTCTAATTTTATACCATTCGGGTGATCTTTGAGGTGGTAAATCAAGTAACATAAGATCATGGACTATATCAGTATTATGGATGATAATTTGACAAAGATCTTTAACTTGTGGTATGATATTTTTGATGTAATATTTTTTTGAAATATCTATATCTGAATCTTGAAGGTTATAAATAGATAGTATATCTTTCTCAAGTTCTTCAATTGTTATATCATAATTTTCTGAAAGAATATAAAATATATATTCTTTTATATCATCATAATTGACCATCATTATAAATTACTATATATTATGTATTTAAATAAATATTCAAATTTGAAGTAGATTTTTTCTTTAATTTTAAAGATAATTATAACAAATGGAAATGAAATGTTATACTTGTAACGAAAAAATTGTGGGGAAACCATGGTTACATTTATATAAAACTATGAATACATATATTTGTTCATATAAGTGTTGTAAAAACTCAGGTATTAATGGATATTGGGATTATATAGTAAATAAAGAAGATTATAAAGGGATTATAAATCCTTATATGTTTCAGAAAAAGGTTGATAAAGAGTTTACTTTTCTAAGATTTGATGAAATAGAACGTTTAAGTAAAGAAGAAAAGAAAATATACGATGAAAAATATGATGAATATTTTAGTATGGAGCCAGAACGAGCAATAGAAGAATATTTACAAATGTTGGAAGATATAAAGACTGAAAAGATAGAAGAAGAGTTTAATGAAGATAGTTCAGAAATTGAATATTCAGATGATTATTAAGTTTGTATTATAAAAATAAAAATAATATATATTGTAATGAGTAAATTGATAGAAGTTATGGATAATCAGTTTGATATGTCAACAAATAAATATATATTTTTATTTTTTACAGCATCATGGTGTGGTCCATGTAAAAGTATAAAACCTAAAATAGAAGAAATAGCTAATAAATTAGTAAATCCGAATTTAATATTTTATAAAATAGATATTAGTGAAAATGAAGAATTGGCTGAAAAAATGAATGTAAAGAGTGTTCCAACATTTGTATTAATAAAAGATGGAAAAATAGTTAAATATTTTTTAGGTGCGAATATAAATTATGTGCATGAATTATTAAGTTTGGCAAATTAATTAAAGAAAAGAAGTAAATAAATATAAAGTAGTTTATGGAAGATATTGGTTCATTTGATGATTTACAATTAAAGGAGGAGTTATTAAGAGGTATATATAGTTATGGTTTTGAAAGGCCATCACGCATACAATATTTATCTATTCCTAAGTTTTTATCTGGTAAAGATTTGGTGGCCCAGGCGCAATCAGGTACAGGTAAAACGGGGGCATTTACTATATCAGCATTAAATAAGATAGATTCAGATGTGAATAAAACTCAAGTATTGATATTATCGCCAACACATGAATTAACATCACAAATAACAGATGTACTATTGGAATTAAATAAATATACAAAATATAGCATTGAGAAATTAATTGGTGGAATGAATACTGCTTCATGCAGAGAAATATTAATGAAAGACCCTCAAATAGTAGTTGGAACACCTGGTAAGATTTTAGATTTAATAAATAGAAAATATCTGTTTACAGATTCAATACATACATTTATATTAGATGAAGCAGATGAAATGTTATCATATGGTTTTCAGGAATCAATATCAACAACAATTTCATTTTTATCAAGGGATTGTCAAATATGTTTATATAGTGCTACAATACCACAAGAAATACTTGATTTAACTGATAAATTTATGAATAATCCGGAAAGAATATTAGTTCAAAATGAAGAATTAACATTGGATGGAATTAAACAATTTTATATTAATGCTAAAAATAGTGATTGGAAAGTAGATATTATTAAAGATTTATATGAAATGATAAATATAGGACAATGTATAATATATATAAACTCTAAGGAAAGATTGAATAAAGTATACAAAGATTTACATGATAATAATTTTCCGGTAAGTTCTATTTCTGGTGAAAAATCAATTCAAGAAAGAAAGATGATTATGGAAAAGTTTAAAACTGGTGAAGTTAGAACATTACTATCAACTGACCTTCTTTCAAGAGGGATAGATGTACAACAATTATCAGTTGTAATTAACTATGATTTGCCAATTGATAAAGAAGTATATATTCATAGAATTGGAAGAAGTGGCAGATATGGGAGAAAGGGAGTTGCAATTAATTTGATAACAGATAAAGATTATAACAAGTTGAATGAATTAAAATCATATTTTGAGACTAAGATAGATGAAATGCCTAATGATATTCATGAATATCTTAAGTTTTAAATGATTTAAAAGATAAATGATAATTGCGTATATATTTAAGTAAATCTTTCTATAGTAATTTAAATGTCTGGGAATATTGATGAATTAAACTTAGATTTTAGCGATGAAATAACTAAAACAGTATCATTAGATAATAATATAAGTGATTCTTTAAGTTTTATATCTCCAAATACGAGCCCTAAAAATGATATTAAAATGGTACACGAAGAACCTAAATTAAATGTGAGTAATACAATGGGTGTGGAGTTTTTAGCAAAAGGATCAATGAATAATCAGAAAGAGGAAATTAAATCTGAATCAGGTCCACCTAAAGTAGATGAGTTTTCATTTTTTAAAAAAGAAGAGAAAGATGATATACCAATAAAATCAGATGTTGAAACAGATAAATTATTAATTGATTCTCGTAATGAATATAAATCGATACATAATATGTCCCCTCAAGAAGTGAAAAATGAAAAGATTGATATGATTTATAAGTTTAAAAAGCTTGAAAATCAGGGTATAAGGACTACTATGAATTATAATATGAACTCGCCTTTAGATGATATGAGAAATGAGTATATGAAATTAAAAAAGCAAAGGGAGATTGAAAACTCTGTAAAGTTTCAGAGGAAAATGATGATGGCTTTTATAACTGGTGTAGAGTTTTTAAATAATCGTTTTGATCCATTTAGTATTCATTTAGATGGTTGGTCTGAGTCTGTAAATGAAGGAATTAACGATTATGATGAAATATTTGAAGAATTACATGAAAAATATGGAGGAGAAGCTGAAGTATCTCCTGAAATCCGTTTATTATTATCACTTGGGGGAAGTGCTTTTATGTTTCACTTAACACAAACAATGTTTAAGAGTTCATTGCCGGGAATGGATGATATATTAAAGCAAAATCCAGATTTAATGAAGCAATTTGCATCTGCTGCTGTTGGATCGATGGGTGGTGAAGATAGTGGAATTGGAAAGTTTATGAATATGACAATGAACGGTGGACAAGGAATGAGTAAAAATAGACAATCTCAGTCAGCTCAAAATATTCCATCTCCCCCAAGAAGTGAAATGGATGGTCCAGATGGTATAGATGATTTAATAAATAAAATGAATCTTCAACCAAATAATATACCAGACCTTGATAATATTTCACTAATAAGTGGAGATACAGATAGAAAATCGGAAGGAATTACATTAAATATTTAAATATTTTTAGTAACTTCTTTTAATCTGTCAATTACCATGTTAATTTCATCTTTATTATTTGAACCTTCTTTTTTTTCTGTATTTTTTTCTTCAAAGTTAAAGATCTCTTTAATGAAAATTACAAATAAAATTGTTAAAAATAAAGATATTAATACATCTCTCGTTGACATGAAAAATACACAAAAAATGAATATTTTTCTTACATATTCATTTCTAATTAAATTACGATGTTCATTATTAAGATCATCAATAATATATCTTGATCCAATGTTAACAAGAATCATAGATAATCCTATAAAATATTTATTTTCATTTAATATTTGAGAACTTTCACTAAAATATTCAACAATTTTATTGATCATTATATATATTATTTTTTTTTTAAATTTTAATATATATATATATATTAATTAATGAGTCTTAATTATGCTTTATTAACAGATATATATCCGGTAGAAAAAAAGAAAAGGAAAAAATCTTCGGTTCTAAGCCCATTAAACTCGGATTTCAAGTTTGATCAAGAAATATATCAAAAACCAAATATTAATTCAAAAATAGATCAATTAGGATATAATCCATATGAATCAAATAATATGGAACATTATGTTCGATTAAATCAAAAATATAACCCGAATGCTAATATTTTTGATAAAGATTATGAAGATTTTTTAGAATGGAAAAAAAATAAATATGAAAAATCTCCACCTTCTCAAGAAAACCCATTGGAAACAGTTAATAATGCGAAAAATCATGAAAATATTCAAGAATCATTTATAAATTATGGTATGAATAATGCATCTAATGATGAGTTTAATCAATTATTATTATATGTATTTACTGGTATATTTATATTATTTATGTATGATAATATATATAAATTGGGTAAATCAAGTATTTAAGAAAATAAACTTTTGGTTTTATCTTTCAATGTATTTGAACTAAAACTATCATAAATTAGATTTTCTGTTTTATGAGTATTAATACTTCGATATGTTTTTTGTGGTTTTTTTAGTAATTTTTGTTCAGGTTGCTTCATAGAAATTTCATATGTTTTGTCATTCCATGAAATAAATATTACATTTGGATCAAAATACTTTACTTTAAATCCATTAGTGGATAAACTATTTAATATATATTTAGTTAAATCATTAATATCATAAAGTGGTACGCCAAAAATAAACTCAGGAATATTGAAAAAGCAATATGTTCTTTCTAATTTAGAATTATATAATATTCTTTGATGACATTGTTTCAAAATTGAGTCGAATGTTTCTAACTTTTTAATTTTTTTATTATTTATTTCTTTGTATAAATCTGATATTTTTAATTGTGACATTATTATAATATCAGATTTTTTTCCCGTCTAAAATACTGGTTATTTTTATGAATAATAATAATAATAAATGAAAGTAGATACATTAATTATATGTGGTGCAGGAACAAATGCTCCACATTATGTTGGGATATTATATGCTTTATTTAAACACAATATAATTGATACAAATATGACAAATATTAAAGAAATAGTAACGGCCTCTGTTGGAATATGGACATCTATATTATTATTATTAAAGGTAGATCTAAAAGTAATTTACAAGATTGTAATTGATACTAATATTAGTAAACTTATTGATTATAGTGATATAAATATTGATTCATTAATAAATAGTTCTGGATTATTTGATATTAATAATATATCAAATGTTATAGAAATTATTATATATCATAAAACTGGTATAAAAAATTGTAATTTAAAGAAATTATATGAAATTACAGGTATAAAAATGAATGTATTATGTTATAATGTAACAAAGGGATATTTAGAAGTCTTTAATCATATAAATCATCCAAATATTAGTTTATCAAAATTATCATCATTGACTATGGCTATACCTATATTTTTTAAACCAGTACTTTATAATGATAATTATTATGTTGATGGTGCGATAGATGATATATCTGATAGTTTTTACAATAGTAAAAACTATTTAAGGTTAGAAATATGTAGTAATACAAAAAATAATATTCCCATGATTCTACAAACAATCATATCACTTGCGAGAAGAAAGAGAGAAAAGATTAAATGTAAAAGGGAAATTTATATTCGATGTGATACAGGTGTTACTAATTTTGATATTTCTGAAAATGACAAAAAAAATATGATAATTAAAGGATATAATGAAACAATTAAACATTTAAAACATTATAATTTATTGAGATGAATCTTCTTTCTTTTCTTCGGGGAAGATTCGCTTCTTCTGATTCTTGGTCATCTTTGATATAATTTCATTTCGATGTGACTCATTCTTCTTCAACGATGTTTCCCAATATGGAAGCATTTCTTTGATATCATTCTTCAAGTCCTTCTCTGCATCCTTATCTTCTTCTACTTCCTTAGTTTCTTCTGCATCCTTAGTTTTCTTAAGTAATTCCTTACCTTCTTCAATCTTCTTTGATAGATTTGTCATCCTTGTATCGTACAAGTTCAACATTTCAATCACTTCTCCATCCGTAAATACTTCAATTCCCTGCTTAACTGCTTCATTCAAAACTGCTTGCTTCAAATCTTCACCAGAAATCACATTCTCAATGATATGTCCATTTGAAAGGCGATTATGGATATCCTGTGCCTTTCGCCTGCGCTTCAAATGGCCATCATCGTGCGAAACACCCTTTTCATTCAAAAATCCATATACACCCTTTCCTCCGCAGAGACTTTCAAGTTCATTTTGGAGGTTTGAAAAGGCTTCATTTGTTAGATTTTGACGAACTTCTCGAAGCTTCTGGCGAGTTTCACGCCGCCATTGACGAGTCTCTGTCTTGTTTTCCTTTTGTTGGACACGATGAGATTGCTTTGAAACTCGTGTTGAAGTCTTAATAGTTTCACCTAGTCCAAGGGAGTTACGGTGAACACTTACCTGAACGGGAACGCTATATCCATCAAATTGTACAATTCTCCTCTGACGCCCATCATATCCAACTACAGTACACTCTTTACCACGTTCAATACGATTGAACCCATCCTTAACATGAATCTTTTTAGAACCAATGTATGTTGCCTTTGTTCCTGGTGTGAAGCTCTTGTTTGTTTCTTCCTTGAGATGACCACCCTTTGAATATGGTCCCTTCTTTTGCTTCTTTCCAATCCCAGTGTGCTCTCCACCGTGTTGACTTGTGATTGGGTTGCGACGACCAGCTCCCATATTTCTTGTATGTAAGTTTGCTGTTGTAAAGTTCTTTTATTTCTCTATATGACTCTGTTTTATGTTTATAATGTTTATTGAAATACAACTTCAAATTTCAATTAAGATACAATCAAATTATACAGTGGTTCTTGTTCTGTTCCATTTACACACTTATCAGACTTCTTCTTACCAAGAGACAATCCAAATTGAGACTTTGCCTGCCATTTATTAAAAGCTTCCATAACCTTGGGTCGACTTGGTTTCTTATATTCCTTAACTTCAGTCCATTCACTAAGTTCGAGATATAGAACATCAAACTCTGTTGGAGCATATTGTTCAGTATCAGATACTTTTACATTATCAGCAGTTTCACAACACTGATCAATCCACATACCAACAACATCATTATCATTCCTAAATGATTTAGTCTTGTTCTTAACTTCTTCAGGAATAATAATACCATGTTTATCATATTCTCTCCATTCTTGAAGAAGCTTGATCATCAAAGGCAAAGTCCAGAAAGGAAATTTACCCTTAAGCTTTTTATCTCTTAGATAGATGTTTTGTTCCGGATTTACTTCATCTTTATTTTCTACGAACTTTGAATCAAAGGGTACTCCTTCAATACGCCGCCATGTACCATCATCATTACTTGGTACTTCTGGTAGGTCATTACACATCATCAACATCTTGTATTGAGGAGTAAATTCAATCGGTTCTTTGAATAGAGCTCGGGCTTCTATTTTATCATTACCAGTTAATTCTTTCATTTCTCCAACATTAATTGTTTCATTTACATCAGGTTCTTGCATTACTACAAGACGCTTACCTTTAGTTTTCTCAAGTTCAGGGGATGCAGCACCACTTGCCTTCCTCTTTTGAGTAAGCAATGCCACAGAAAGATTACTGAAATAATCTCCAATAGTCATAGACATAAGTTCTACAAGTTTAGACTTACCATTACCACCAGTTCCCGTCCAAATATAAAATCCTTCATCTCGATTTTCTCCAGACAAACACTTTGAAAGCCAACGATAGATATAATTCCTAACATTCCCCGATGGGAATAGTTGTTTCATGAAAAGAAGTAAATCTTTATTAGCTCTTTCAAATGGGACCTTATCTTTTCCATAAATAATATCAGATTGAGATACAACCTTTACCAAATCATCAAGTTTCATCGGAAGATCTTTACGGTCTACAGGCATAGTCAATTTTGTAGACATTGTAATATAATCTTCAGGTCTTCCTTCTCTGAATACATTTTCTTTCAAATCATAAACACCATTCTCAAATCCAAGAAGATCAAGATTAGAATCAAATCTTTCCATTACATCTTTTTCATAAAACTCGTGCTTCAAGGAATTAATTAGAGTCGATACAAAACTATCTTTGAGTAATTTCTTCTTTATCATCTGAACATTCTTATGTTTAACTTTTAAAGGATTCTTATCTTTTAGATCTTTTTTAAGTAGTTTTGTAACTTTTGATATATTATCAGTTCCAGCCTGTTTAACTAATTCATCTATATCATCTTGATCTTTCAATTTCAATTCAACCGCAGCTTTTGCCGCATCTTCAAACTTGTAATTACTAATTTTATTTTCATCATTTGTTAGTTTTTCCTTGTAATCCGTTTCATATTCAACATACACATTATAGATATCATTATGAATCTGATTACGAAGGCGATTACCCTTTAATGTAGTTTCCCATCTAGCATTATCTTTAAAATAATGCCAATCATCATTAATATCTACACAAACATATTCTCCATCATAAAACTTACGGATTGCCTTGGCAATTAGATAATCTGCTTCATGACCTTCTTCTGCGGTTTTCTCAATAATCGTAGCAATATTATTTCTCTTTACTCTATCAAATTCTTCTGGGTTGTCTTCTTTTGCCCAGTTTAGGAGTGATCCCTTACCAAGTTTAGGTCCTAGATATCCATTATCAAAAGATTTCCATTTAGCTTCACAATTTCTCTTTGAATTGCCCTGCTTGTAATTTTCATACTTCAAACTGAACTCATGCCACGAATGAAGCAATCCTTTACTTTTATCAGAATTAATATTATGAAGACACATACCAACGGCTAACCATTTATCATAAATCTCAGCCCTTTCTTCTGAAAGGCAACCAATTAAGCCCTTGATAAGTTCTATTTCATGTTCTTCAACTATTTGATATTTATTTACAATCATATTGTTATCAACATAGTATTCACCATAATCTTGATTATCCGATACTTCCATAGACATACTATCATTACTTGACACTGTTTTAAGTGGTTTTATAGATTCTTCAGGTAATGTATTTACTTCCAGATCTTCACGAAGCATGCTCATAGCATTCATAATTTTAAGATTATCGGTATAAAAGAGATTAAACTCTTCATCATCAATAAGTTGATATTTATCTCCAACAAGTTTGTAGACTTTATTTAATTTGTAGTAGTCTTCACCTTCTTTAGAACACCCATAAGGCATCCAACCAGTAAAGCAACCATCTACAAGAGTTTCTACTGAATTACTTGGCATAATTGAACAAGTATCCTTGAATATTTCTTCAATTTCTTTGGAGTATTTTTGTATTTCTTTAACAAATAGTTTGTAAGATGCCTTTTCGACAATAATTTTAGGGAAAATATAATGAATACCATCTTTCATCTTATAAGATTTACTGGTGCTTGGATAGGGTATAGATTTTTCCAAGACCCATAGTTCATTATTAGATAAATCTACATCAAAATGTTCAATAATAAGATTCCATAAAAGATGATTTAGTTTTTCAATTGTTTCATTTGTGTAAGCATGATTTGATAGAGATTCATTATATTTAAGATCAATATCAAAAATAAGAGGATGTATATCTCGAATCCTTTCAGTTAATGGAAGATGATTACCATTAATTATACAACATTCATTAATTGCTTTATAAAGTTCAGGTAAATCTGAAGGAGGAATATTCCATTTTCCTCCCTTTATAGATGTATGAGTTATTATAGGGTTTGAATCATCGACTTTATATTTTGATTGATTCAAGAATTTCCAGATTTTCATATTGTAATACTTATATTTTATTTCTTTAATTCTATACCTTCAAATTTTTCAAAAACCATAATTTTTATAAATTATCTTATTTAATTATGATAATTTATATAAAAAAGAGAAAAATTAAAAATTGATTTTTTTAAATCAAAAATATTTTTTTTTATTTCACATTTTTCATTTGAGGTGGTTTCAAAAGGGCTGGTTTAGGTCTTATAGATTTTCGAACTTTTTCTCTAAAATTACGTACATTTCTTCTAATAGAATATTTAGATTTTTTAGGTCTGCGATATGAAGAAATTGTATTTCTTTTTTTCTTTTTAGTTACTTTTTTAACCTTTCTTTTTCCACCTTTCATATAAACCACTTTATCAAACTTTTTATGAAAAGTGCCATACTTTCTTTTTTTAGTTTTTATCATATATATAAATATGTTAAAATAAATCTATATTGAATAAAATACTAAAGTATATCTTTCCCCTCTAAACCTTGCGGTTTCATGTGGATAAATTGATCCATTAAATGTTAAAAACTTTCTATTAATATCATACTTTTTGGGGTTTTTTTCATTTTCATCAAATACAATAAGTTCCCCACCAGTATAATTTCCTAATCCAACAATATATGAAACTCCCATATTTTTAGCATCTCTATGTCTTGCAGCTCTTTGATTTTTATTATATTGAATTGAAGTAAACTTAAACTTTGGATCTTTTAATCTCATTAATTTTTTAGTTTCTCTAAACAATTTTTTATATCGAGGATCTCTTGTTTTCATTGAAATTATTTGTTTATATCCGGCTCTTGAACCTTTTCCAGCCCAAGAATTAACTAATCCTAATACAAAACCTTCATAATTATTTTGACCTGTTCTTAAAATATTAGCCCTATCAGTAGTAGGCCACCTAAACTTTCTTAACATGTCTAAAATTAGTTCCATTTGTGAATGTAGTGTAACTTTCTTCTTTGTTTTTGACTTTTTCTGTGAGCGAGTTTTTTTTGTATGGAATTTTACCCTTTTCGTTAATTTCTTTTGTTTAGAAACCATATATATAATATTAAACTATTTAATAATTTGGATTTAATATTAAATAAATATGGTAAAATGTTCAAATAAACCTAAAAAATATAAAAAAGAAACAATACCAAAAGCTATTAGAGAACAATGCTGGATACAAACATTTGGTAAATCATTTGAACACAAATGTTATATATCATGGTGCGAGAATAAAATTAATCCATTTGATTTTCATGTTGGACACGATATTCCAGAAAGTCAGGGAGGTAAATTAGATGTTCATAATTTGAAGCCTATATGTGCCAGATGTAATTTATCTATGAGTGATAATTATACTATAGAAGAATGGTCAAAATTATCAAAAGAAAGAAAAAAGAAGACTTTTAATTGTTTTTAATAAATTTAATTGATTCATTAAGTATGTTCATAATTATAATGAACGCATATTTTCGAGATTATGTTCTTTTCCTTAAGTTCATGTATATATAATTATATTTACACCTTTGAACATTTAAAACGCCAATTATATAAAATTTGATATAATAAATAGTCTAACAAACAATAATGGATATAGAAATAGCAACCAATTGTAAATTATGTAACGGCGATATGGATAAAGTATGCTTTAATTTTCTAAATAAAAATGGAAATATCGATGTTTGTAGTGGTTGTGGAGATTATATGGAATATTTGCAGAAGGATTTGGTCAAAGACAAACTAAAATTTATGCGAAAAATAAGATGTGATAATTGTAATTTTCGTATTTGTAAAATAAATGATAATTCAGTATGTTTATGGTGTTTGAATGATGATATAATTTTAAGGCATATCGTTCCATATGGTAAATATAATGGAAAAACCCATGCGTTTGTATTACAAAATGATTTTAGTTATTGTATATCTCAAATAGAGATTAGAAAACAACATAATTATGATGAAACAAAATTGACACATTTAACAAAAAAAGTATTAAATAATGTTTCTCATAAAAACCGTAATAGTCCATCATCATTTGAAGATAAAAGTATAAATAAAAGATGGATGTAAATAATCGGCGTTTTAAATGTTCAAAGGTATAAATATATAATATATATATTAAATAATGACATATTTTTCTTTACATATATCAAGAATATGTAAAGATTTACAAGAAATAAATAATACTATATCAAAAAACCCTATAAAAAGAGAAATAAATATTGAATTATATAATAGAATATTTGAAGATCTTTTTTTATTTTTAGAATAATTAAATGATAGGGATACTGGGATTCATAGCAATACCACATAATCCTCGAGGATCATCTACATTTTTTAATAATCGAATGTATCCATCTTCTCCCCAAGATTTACCCCAAGAGTTTTTAACAATCCAATATTTCATATCATATTCATGATCATATCCAAAACCAACAAGTAAGACTCCGTGATCTAATTCTGTACCGCAATCCAGATCACTATAAACTCCTGATTTGTAAAATTGAAAAGATCTTTTATTTGCTTGAATCGCAATTGAGATTGGTTGATAAATTAAAGCTCTTTCTAATAATTTTTCATTATTTCTTTCAATATTGGAATAATTCGAAATGCTTACTAATGATTTACATTGATCTTTAACACACATATTTTGATTTGCGGTATAGGGATAGGAATTATTTGAGCATAATCCATTTTGAATTATATATTCAAACGCGGCATCCATAGATCCCCCATGGCATCCTTGATTTCCATAAGTTGAAGAACAATCAATTAATTCTTGTTCAGATAAATTGTAAAGTTGATTGTGTTTAATTGCCCATGCTGATTCAACAGACCCTACGGCAGAAAAAGACCAACAAGATCCACAATTTTCTTGATTTTTAACACTTGAAACTTTATATTCTTTTCTCCAATCAACAGATCTTTTACCAAGTGATAAATCTAAATCATGGATTACATGTTGAGGATCAATAATTGTTAAATGATTATGATTAATATTAAACTCATTTTCATAAGAAGAATTAATAAATTGATTTTCAATTACATCGTATGAAAGATTTTTAGAGTTATGATCTTGTATAAATAAACTATTATTTAACATTGAAAATGCATTATACAGACAAAAAATGAAACGAAACATTATAATATATTTAATATATTAATCTTTAAATTAGAATAATATTTAAAATAATATGATTCTATTAAATAAAGAATGTATTATTTAATTTCGGGTTTGAAAAGGTTGACCACAAAACAAAAAGATTTTATTTATCAAAATTATATTCATATGAATCGTATGAAAAGGACAAAGCGTAGATATTTATTACAAACTATTATAAAAAATGTCCGTAAATATGAGTAATTATATAAGAGTCTTTAAAAATACTCTGTAACCTTCATCTTTTGCATATTTACGATTAACTCGTTTATGTGGATTTTTATCTAGATATTTAACTAATGATGTTTTTGTTTTACAATTATAATAATTATTTTCTTTTACATCTACTACTGATGCAAATACATTATTTTCCAATGATTTCTTTGCATTTGTAATAGTGTGTTCAGTGGGTAAACCAAATGATATTAACCATTTATTTAATTGAATAAATAATGGTCGATGAAGTTTTTGTAATAGCCTTAGACGATGTTTAAATGTATCTTCAGACCAACTATTTTTTTGTGAGTATTCTTGTAGTTCTAATACAAGATCATCTAAATCTACATTTTTTAGCGAATACTTGTTTTTAAAATCATCAATGGTTTTAATATTTTTCATATTAATATATATAAGTAAATAGTATTTAAATAAATAATAAGAATAATAAGGTAAATGATATATAAATATGCTTTAATTATGAATAAAGTACATAATACAAATCATATTTATATTAGAAAAATATTTGATAAAAGTTGGAAATGTGTATTAAGATCACGTAGAAGGATGAAATTATTAGAAGAAATGGAAAAAAGGAATAAGCCTATCAATGAAAAAATAAATGCTTATAAAAACGTTTCTAAAGATCCTTAAATTTGAATCTATATTTAAAATATTAAAATAAATAAAGATGTATCATATTTACAAAGCTTCAAAAATGATGACAACACATGATTTGATTCGTTGTCCACAAAGGATATGCTTTTGTATAGAATATTTAGATTATTCAAAAAGATCATCATTTACAACATATAGAAATTGTTTTATAACTAAAATGTTGAATAAAAAGTTTGAGAATCAAATGTATGAGAATAAAAAAGAAAATAAAGAATAATATATATGGAGATGATTAATAAAATAAGAATACCAGTAATATTTTTATGGACAAGTTCAATGGGTTATATATTTGTAAGTTCTTATTATGAAAATGAAAAGAAAAAAAAGTTAATAAGTGAAAATAAAGTTTTAAATGAATCTTATGATAAGTTTAAAGATCCTAATTATAATCCATTTAAACCTTATAGACAGTGAAATAATATAATGGAACCAGAACCGATGCCACCAGATGTTGTTGAACAGGATATATTATTAGACGATATTAAAGAATATCGTAAAATATTATCAGGATTGGTTAGAATGATTCAAGAATCTACAAATAATAATTGTAGAGATGTATTAAGAGATTTTAACAGAGATTTGTTGGAAGAATATCCTTATGCTTATTCTGGATTAGATATTGTATATAGAGATGTAGATAATCATAAAGAACAAATAAGAAAGATAATGGATAGATTGGAAGGTTTAGATGATGAAGATTCGAAGCGTATTTTTAAAGAATGTTATGAATGTTATATTTATCAGTATTATTATTTAGGAAATAGAGATGCTCAATAATATATTTAAACAAGTATAAATATATCATAATAAATGTCGAAGCAAGTTTTACAGAGAATCATGAATAAAGATATGAAAGAATGTGTAAAATTAGAAGAATCTAATATATTTGTTCATTTTGATGATAATGATATTATGAAAGCATATGCGATGATAATTGGTCCAGAAAATACTCCTTATTCTGGTGGATTATTTTTTTTTAGAATTATTTTTCCGTCAAATTACCCATTTTCTCCTCCACTTGTAAAATATTGGTCAACAAGCAAGATAAGAATACATCCTAATTTATATAGAGGAAATCCAAGTAAGGATTATGAAGGGAAAGTGTGTTTATCAATATTGAATACATGGTCTGGTCCTAAATGGACGACAATAATGGATTTAAGTAGTGTATTATTAACAATTCAGTCAATACTGGATAATACTCCTATATTTCATGAACCAGGATTTGAAAAATCCCCTAAAACGACAATTGATCAATATAATCAGCTAATTCAGAGTGATGTATTAATGAAAGTATTTGAATATTATACTCAATTTCCTGAATATTTTCATTTTTTTAAAGATATAGGATTAAAAAAGATAAATGAAAATAGAGAAATATATAGATTAATACTAAAGAAAAAATCAAAAGTGAAAGAAATGTCATTTAAAGTATATAATATTTATACTAAAGTTGATTATGATAAATTAAAAGAAAATATAAATAAAATTTGAATAAATATAAAGAAATTATATTATAAGATAAATATAATGGAGGTTCACTTTTGTGAAAAATGTGAGTATATGACAGAACTCTTAACAGAAGATGGTGTATTAATTCATAGTTGTAATGTATGTGGATATACAGAATCCGCAAGTAAAAGTGATAAATATATATATGAGTTATCAAATGAAGCACTTGATTTGAGTGAAATAATCAATTCAAATGATTATAAAACTCATGATATAACACTTCCGAAGATATCTAAAAATAAAAATATAAAATGTATAAATACTGAATGTGGATCTCATAATAATCCTGAAAGTGAAATAACATATTTTAAATATGATAATGAATCTATGAAATATTTATATATGTGTGATCACTGTGGTCAAACATGGAAAACTAGTTAGAATAAAGAAGGATTAAGTCCTCTGGGTGGTATATCATGTCCAAACATGACCATGTAAACTAAGGCAATTCCACCTAATAATACAGATCTATTTTCAGCTACAATTGATGATTGTTTAAACAAATAATACATTACTCCGTAAGAAACAAGAGCTAATGCTATTGAATGAACACACATAATTAAACCTCTTTCTTCCATAATATATATAATTATATATTAATTTCTACAAAATTATTATTAAATGTTGATATAAAACCGAATATTTTTTTAACAATAGATAACTTATTTTCTTGATATGGTCTAATTTTTTGAATACATTCTGTTTCATTTAAGAAAGAAATATTATTAATTTCTTTTTTTTGATCAATATTAGAATCGTCGATTTGAATTGAATCGATGACTTTTTTATTTATAATTTTCCCTATATAAAATACATGTTTATAATTAACTTTGTTGAAACTTTTATATTCATCGACTAAAGGGAATATATTTTTATATAAAATATAATCTTTATTATTTACAAGACCAGTTTCTTCTTCAACTTCTCTTATAGCACATTCAATATTTTTTTCATAATCATTTCTCCTTCCTTTAGGAAATTCCCATTCTGTTTCTAAAAATAGACCATTCGTATCTTTAATAAGCTTATTTAATTTATTATTTTCTTTTAGAAATAAATATTTCTTTTCACTTTTATTATACTCATCTTTGAACTTTTGTTTAATATTATTGATATCAATCCATAAATCTTTCCATAAATCAAAAAAGTTCCATGTAAGTATTTTATGTTTTTCATTATCTGTCATTCTTTTAAATAAGCATTCAATATATGGATATGATTTTTCAAGATCTATTGAATATTTTCCTCGAAGAAATTCGATATAACATATTGAGTGTTTTCTTTGAACCATAAGAACTTTACTATTAATTTTATCATTATTATATAATATAATTCCAAAACTCATTATAGGATATTTACACATATTATATTTATGTCCATAATTACCACAATTATTACAATAATACATTATAATAAATATATATTTCTTTCTTAAATATTTTCTTCATTATATATAATATGAGCATTGAAATAACACCTGAGTTTTGGGGTCCCCATGGTTGGATTTTTTTACATTCAATAACATTTAATTATCCAGATAATCCTAGTACAGAAACTAAACAAAAATATAAAAAGTTCTTTGAATCCATTGGAGATGTTCTACCGTGTAGTGTGTGTTCTGAAAATTATAAAAGACATATTGCAGAAAATCCGATAGATCCTAATTTAAATGATAAAAATGATTTAATTCAATGGTTAATAAATATACATAATATGACTAATATTGAATTAGGTAAACCGGTTTTATCACCATTAGAGGTAATTGATGGGTTTAATAAAAAAATATCTAAAAATAAGAGTTCATTCACAATAATAAATTGCACATTAATTTTGTGTATTTTTGTTTTGATAATTTACATTTATTTGTATATTTAAGATGAACCATCATTTATATTATTTTCAATAGAAGAAACTATAATAATTATTAATCCAACACATGTACATACGCAGAAAAGTAAACCGCAAACTATACTTCGTAATAACATATACATTTCATCACCATTTTGAATATTTTCTGGATGTATTTTAACCATGATTATTTGTAAATTAATATTACTTTACTTCAATAATCAAATTTGAAATAGATTATTTTATTTATAAATAAAATAATGATACTTTCATTTGGAAAATATCAAAATAAAAGTTTGAAGAGTATATATGATACTGATCGTCAATATTTGAAATGGCTTGCAACGCAACCTTGGTTTGCGATAAAATACAAAGAAATATATGAAGGATATTTATCTTTAATTGAAACAGAAAAAGTTGAAGATAAAGATAAAGATCAAAATGATAAATTAGTGATTTATACTGATGGAGCCTGTTCATTTAATGGGGATAAATTAAGATCAAGAGGTGGTATAGGTGTACATTTTAGTGAGAATAATAAAGAAGAATATGATGATATATCATGTAAATTAGATATAGAGAATCCTACAAATAATAAAGCTGAATTATTGGCAATATTAGAGTGTTTAAAAAAGACAAAAGAAACAAAACTTTCGACTATTATATATACAGATTCTCAATATTCAATTAATGCGATAGTTCTTTGGTATCCAGAATGGTTAAAGAATGATAAATTAGAAAAAAAGAAAAATATAGATATACTAAAAGAGATAAGTGAAGAAATAAAAGATAGAGATGTAGATCTTAAATATATAAGAGGACACACAAATAAACAAGATGTACACTCGAAGGGAAATGAAAGAGCCGATTATTTAGCAACATCATGTTTGTAAAGATTTAAAGATTATAATTATATTTATAATATGGAATGTTATAAATTATCATCAATAGAATCATTGATACAAAATGAACAAATTATAAATGAAAAAATAGAGAAAACACTTTATGAAAAACTTAAAAAATCTAAAAATAAAATTGATAATGATAAAATAAATTGGGAAAAATCTAAAAAATGTATGAATATGTATGAATATATTTATACATCATCAAATAATATAAATAATATTAGTAGTTTTTATCCTATAAGTAGATCATATTTTAAATTAAGAGAGATTTTATATAATTTTAATATAAAAGAATATATAAATAAAAATAATATAATATGTTTATGTGAGGCACCTGGTGGATTTATTCAATGTTTTAAAGAAATAAGTAAAGAAAAAGATTATAAAATAAATAGTATAAATGTGATTACTTTATTATCAAAATCGAATCAAATACCATATTGGAGTAATCATATAATATCAGATCGATCAATTAATATTCATTGTGGTGAAGATGGAACTGGTGATATTTTTATATTGAAGAATATTTTAAAGTTTATAAAAGATAATCAAAGAAATAAAAGTATGATTATTACTGGAGATGGGGGATTTGATTATTCTATTGATTATAATAAACAAGAAGAGTTATCATATCCATTAATATATAGTGAAATAATGATAGCTATAAGTTTACAAAAAATAGATGGAGTATTTATTTGTAAAATATTTGATATTTTTAACTTAGGAACATTACAATTAATATATTTATTATATTTATCATATAATGAAGTTTTTTTATATAAACCTAAAATGAGTCGTTTATCAAACTCAGAAAAATATATAATTTGCAAAGGTTTTAAGGGTTATAATAAAGAAATTATGAACTTATTAATTCATAATTTTAAGAAAGAATATATAAATATAAAATTGCCAAAAGAATTTATAGATGATATTCATAATTATAATAAGATATTTGTAAATATGCAGATATTAAATATAGAAAATTGTTTTATGAAAAAAAAATATACAAACTTTCAACAGAAAGTAGAAATAAGTAAAGAATGGTGTATAAAATATGATATTCCTATAAATTATGATAGTAAATATTTTAAGAACATTTATCATAAATAATGCCGGATTGATATCCATAAAGAGAGTCTTCTTTTCCTCCATTCATAATAGATTCATTTTTTGAAAGTATTGGATATTTATCTTCAATAGATAGATCTTTAGTAACACCAATATTATTTAATAATTGTAATACCATGCTTTTTTTAGGATCTTCAATAAGTTTTGGTGGTATATTTTGAAGGCGTGTATTATCATTACAGAATTTAGAACCATCTTTACTGACAAAGCATGAATCAGATACTAGTGAAGTACTTTTATGTGATGTTTTATCAGTGAATTGATTTTCATTATCAAAAAAACTTCCAGTATCGGTTAATTCATCTTTTATATCACTTGTGTAATATTTTGGATAATTTGAAACATTTTCATCACTCCAGGCTTGGTTTGCTTTATTATTATCTAATTCAAACTTTCCATATTCAGTAGTGCCTATAGTATTACCAGAGAGTCTATCTTTTCTGTAGAAATCTGGTATATAATATCTATTTTGTTTATCTCTGACCATTTCTATAAATGGAGATGATTTGGGTTCCATATCTCCAGAATCTATTTTTGGTAGTTTTGATAGAGCTTTTTGAGGATATGATATTTCAGGATAAGAAACATTATCTGATTTCTTTTTCATTTCTTCAACTTTTCCTACATTAGTATTAAATACGGTATCTGAAATTACAGAACGTGATTCTGGTATTCTATATTGTAATGTAAGATTTGAATCTGAATAATAAATATGTAAAAATATTAAATACAATACAACTAATATAATTAAAATTAAAAGTAAATCCATATATTACTATTCAATATTTTATTTCAATATATAAGGATATTTTGAGAATTATTTATCTAAAGAATATATAATGGAGTTTTTAATACCGGAAAGTAAAAATAATGAACAAAGACCTACATTTGAAAATACAACATATTTAAATAATCATAAGAAGAAGCAAATATTAACAATTAGATCATCAAAAAGTATTTTTAATCTTAAATTAAAAGAACCATTACGAATTGAAAAGTTTTCAGATATTTTTTTAGATTCATTTACTACATTTAATATAGGTGATAAAAATAAGAATACTAAACAAAATAAACAATTTTTTATGTTAAAAATAGATCAATTTAATTTACAGCAGAAATCGAATTATGATGATTTTAATAATACAATAGTTATCCCAAATGAAGATTCATCCGGTACGGGATTTGCTTCTCATAAAAGTAAGAAGCATAATTATGTTTCAACAATTCAACCTGGAATTATTACGAATATAAGTGGTACTTTAAAAGATAAAGTCGCATCAGCGATTTTGAATGATCATAGCATACAGGTTACTGGTCCAGGTGGTGGGCATGCTGATGCGGATGAAATAATAATACATTATATTGATGAAATTGGTACAAGAGATAGTGTAACTTTAACAGCGAGTCCTGCTGGCCCGGAAAGCTCAACAAGTTTTAATGATAAAGCTTCAGGTGCATCTGGTGTTGCTGCAAGCATTAAAGAAGCATTTAATGAAAATCATATACTTGGAATCAATGGAACGGTTTCAAACGACACTGTATCATTTGAAACAGTTGGAGATGCTGAAATAATATCAATTGGTGGTAGTTATTTAGATGGTCACGCAACAGAATATCATCCACATTTTTTCGCTGAATTTGCGATTGTAGAAAAAGATTAACCAAATGTATTTTCAGATGAATAAATAATATATAAAAAATCATCTTCATCTTTATGAGATGCATATAAATCAGACATTAAAGCCGATGTTGGTGGTAATAAACCATTAATAGTAACGAATATAGCTTTTTCTGGACTTAATTTAATATTTTTTCGAATGATGTAAACAAATTGTCCAAGAGTTAAGTTTTTTGGTGATAGAAACTTAGTTTTTTGGAGAGTATCATAATTACATGATTTATGTTTTTCAACAATAATAGGTATTCTATCAGGATATTTATTAATAATTTTATTAGATTCTTCTTTTCTTAATTCTAATGAATGTTTATTTTTAAAGTTCATATATATATTTTACAAACAAAATATTTAAAGTAAAACTACAATTGATAATGTAGAAGTAATGAAATTAGTTCAGATTCTTACAGATGGTACTATGAATGATATTAAAATAAATGAAAATACTAAAACTAAAATATTATCTAAACTGGGTGATTTCATAGTTAATAAAGAATCTAAAATAGTAGAATATGGTTATTGGGAAATAGATGAAATAAAAATAGTATGTTATGGATCAATTAAAGGTAATATTAAAAATAATCATGTATTAATGAAAAATATAATCTATAAAAATGAAGACTATAAAAATAAATATATATATGGTGATATATTTATACTTAAATATAATAAAAAAAAGATATTTGATATAGATGTAGCAGATTATGCTTTACTTTACAATATTCAAGAGGGTTTATCAGATGATGAGTATGATTCTTTTGATGAATATTCTGAAGATGAATATAATATGGAAGAAACTGTAATTGAGGAAACTGAAAATATTAAAGTTAAATTACCTAAAAAGGATATTATAATAAAAGATATAGAATTAGATATAGATACAAATATTTATTGATGTATAATCCGTGTTTAAACTCTTTAGGATTGATATTCTTTATTCCATTAATATCTAATAGTATAAAGGGGATCATATCTACATTTGTAATATTCAATGGTTGTTTATGTCATGGTTCTCAATATATAGATTATAAATATAAAGAAGTTTTAACAAATTATGATATAGTTTGTAATACTATCTTTGGTGCATTTATTTTATATTCAGAAAAAGAAAATAAGTTGTTAATAATAACAGTAGAATGCATATCAGTTTTAAGTTTTGGTTTAAATAGAGCATTTTTTAAATCTTCTCCTATAATTCATGTTTTTGGAGTTCAATTGCCTTTATTTATTGTATTATATAATTATTCTGAAGAATTATAAATAAATTTGAATTTATTTATTTAAACAATAATAATAAATAAATAAATATGGATTGTGTTACAAAATATTCAAATATAAATGATGAAATAAGAAAAAAAGTGGTATTCAAAATTGATAAAATTATAGACGATGTATCATTAAGTCGTAATATAGAGAAAAGTATTTATAATTCTATAATAAAAGAATGTAGGATGAAACATATTCATCGTTCTTGGAGTAATATAATATTTAAGAAAATGTATTTATCAAAAGTAATTTCAATATATTCTAATTTAAATAAAGATACATATATTAAAAATATAAGTTTTTTGAATAGAATTAGAAGTAAAGAAATAAATGTAGAAGATATTGGAAATATGACAAGCATTGATATTTTTCCAGAAAATTGGAAAGAATTGATAAATAAAAATTTTGAAAGATATAAGAAATTAAGAGAATATAAACCGGAAGCAATGACTGATATATTTAAATGTCGTAAATGTGGGAGTAGAAAATGTTCATACTATGAACTTCAGACAAGATCGGCGGATGAGCCTATGACCCAATTTATAACATGTTTGAAATGTAATACTCGTTGGAGGCAATAAAATTATTGAAAATACGTATTTACTCTATCGGTGCCTAATCCTTGTGTATTTTTCACAGCCATTACACATCCTTCAGGATTACAATTTTGAACTGTTGCGACTGGAAGAACAGTATTATCTGAACATTTATTGCATTTCATTTTTTGTTCAAGATCTTGAATAAATGTAGATTGTAATTGTAATGCATTTTTAGTTAAAAAATCTCGATATTCCCATGTAGATTTTGCTTTAGATATTGTGTTGTTTAAAATGCAATTACTTCTATAATCTGTAAATTGTCTACCATCTGCCATTCTTGCAGGAAAATCTAATTCATAATTATCAGTAACTTTGACGTCCATTAATATATATTATACATAATATTTTAATTATTGTTTATTTTTGATTCTATTAATAAGTGTTTCTTTATTTCCTGAAACGGGTAAATTAAGTATTAATAACACTTCTCTTAATTCTTTTACAGTCATGTTTTCATAATCAACTGAGCTTTCACTATCCTCACTTGATTTGTCATCTTCAACATCTTCATTTGATTCTTCGGAATCTTTAATAGTTTCTTGATTTTTATCAGATTCAATTATATTTTCTTCAGTATTTAAAAAATCGGTTTTAAATACATCTATAGGATCACTCATATTTTGTTCAAAATCATCAAAATCTTTAATGCGATTATGAATAGACTCTTCAGATTCTTTATGTAGAGTATTATTTAGATTATCATCTATTTTTTCATAATTATTAATATATTGTTCTTCATCATTTGAAATATCAGATTTTTCATCATTTAGTGTATCTTTATTTTCATAATTAGAGTAAACGACTTCTTTTATATTTGGATTAGATTTATTGGTTTCATTCATTTTGTCTAATATTTTATATTCATTTTTTGTAATATCATTATTTTCTGAATTATGTTTATATTCTGAATCATAATAAATTACATTTTTTTTTTCTTCTGATACTTCAATATTTTCTTTATCTTCTTTATTTTCTTTATTTTCTTTAATGAAAGTATCAAGTCTTGTATTTAACTCATATATATTGTTTTCTATAAATGAATATTGAGATTTAATTTTCATGATTTCATAATATAAATATGCAATACATAAAAAAACAATTATAAGTAGAATAATATTTTGAAAACTATTAGATGAAACTTCAATGGCGGCCATAATAAATTATTAGTTATTTAAAATATAATATTTAAACATAAATTAATATGTATATAAATAAATGTCAGAAAAGAAAAAAAGGGGCCGAAAACCTAAAAATAATATAATTATAAATGAAAATCCGGTGTTTGAGACATCCAATCATATGAATAATTTAATAATAAGATTAAAGTCTGATAATAATCTGAAGAAAAGTGAAATATTATGTGGTTATGAAAATAATAATGAATATTATGAAATAAATAATAATTCCAATAATTTACATTGTTGGAATTGTTCATATCCAATAGATGGTACTAATTTCGGTTTACCAATTAAATATTATAATAATTTATTTTATACTATTGGTAATTTTTGTTCTTTAGGATGTTGTGCAAGATATACATTTGATAATTATAATGGTCAAGAATTATATGATATTTATTCTAATATTAATTTTTTTAATAATAAATGGAAAAATAGTAAAAATGAAAAAGTAATAGTTTCTCCTTCAAAAACTATTTTAGAAAAGTTTGGAGGAAAAATGAAAATAGAAGAATATAGAAATATAAATAAAAACTTATATTTAACACAATTGCCTCCAATAATACCGGTAAACTCTCATGTACATTTTCATGAAACAAATATATCAGAAAAAAATAATTCGGAATTGAAATTATTTCGAAAAAAGCCTATTAAAAATAAAAATAATATATTTTTAACAATGAATATTGAAAAAACTGAAAATGAAAATGAAGAAATTATTTAGTTTTACCGTATAATAAAATAGAATTAATAATGAAAATAGCTATATATATATTTTCATTTATTATCTGAGTTAATTGATGATCAAATACTTTATGATCGATTTTGTTTAATGATGGTAATTCTGTTAATTTTATATCAACTAATTTATTCAATATAAATAATCTGGTTTTAATAAAATAATAGATGTTTATAAGTTGATAAGATTTATATGAATTAATATAATTATATATAAGTTGAGAATCAATATATTCATTAAAGATATCTAAAAAAGAATAATTATTATATTCGATGATATTATATTCATTAATTTGTAATAAATGTTCCATATTTTATAATTTATATAAATTATATAATGTAAACTTAATAAATATTTGTATTTTGATACATTAAAGCTGGGAAAGTTTCATTAGTATTTATTTCGATTTGTTTCATAAATTTATCAGGATTATTTTCCCATATATCATTTAATTTAATAGATAAATTTGTTAATAAATTATATCCTTCACGATATAATTCTTTACATAATTTACTTATATTATTTTCAAGTTTATTTTCTTTAAAATTACTCTTTTTAATAGAATGATAGAAGGTTTCTTGTGGTACAGAAATGGTAATTGATTGAAAATTATTAACAGATTCTCTTAAATATAAAAAACAATTATCATAAATAATATTTCCATGTTTTATATCATTATGCTCCATTTCATGTAAAGTATATAGAAATAATTTTAAATATTTATATCCTTCTCTATATGCATTTTTATTATATTGTTTATATTGTTGTAATTCTTTAAGAATATCTTTAATATGATCATTCATATGTATTTCAGTTTGTGATTTAATATTATCTTGAATAATATGTTTTGGTTTTAGATGAGATTTTTCTATATCAATTAAGACATTTTTAAAATCAGAATAATTTACAAATATATAAAATATACCAGATATTATGGCAATAACTTGAATATTTGTATCTTTTAAAGCAAAAATACAAAATATCAAAAAAAATGATAAAGCAACTATATTTTGATCAAAATAATTTAATAATTGTTCTATCATATAATTATACTTAAGAAAAATATTATAATTGATAACAATAGGATAAAGAATCCTAAATAAATAACATTTTCACTTTCTCTAATAAAATAAATGAAACCTAATAAATAGATTTGTATTTTTTTGAATATACCAGCATTTGAAAGATTAGTTTTTTCAATAACTTCTGCTTTATAAACATATTTATGAAAATCATCAATAAAATGTACCAGAAAATTAATAGTTTTATCAATAATTGTTCCAAGATCTTCATCCATTACTGTTTTTTTATTTTCTTTCATCTCTTTTTTTTTGATATTATTAATAAAGTCAAGTTCATGTGATTTAAGATTTTTTAAAGATTCTCCAATTAAAGATGAGCTCATTTGAGGTCTAATATCAGTCATAATGCTTTTATTAAAGTTATCTAAATCTTCATATGGTACTCCTGACCATATATTTTTATTTAATATATCTTCTTCTTCATTGAAGCTGTAATCATTATCTACTTTTCTTTCAATTACACTTTGTTTATTATCAAGTAAATCCTGTTTATTTTCTAATTCTTTAATTCTTGATTTTAAATCATTTATTGTTTGTTGTTCACCTTTAATTGTTGATTTTAAATCATCTATTCTTTGTTCATTTGACCCCATATATTATGATAAACATAAAAGTATAGAAATAAACTTACTTATCTTCATCATCATTTGTTGAATTGATAGTAAAGTCCAGGTCAAGATCATCGCCTTCATCTTCATATTCTAAACCCTCAAGAATGCGTTCTTTATTTTCATCGTTAGGAATAATTTGATATGTAATATCTTCCATACATTCCCTTAATCTTTCTCTTTCTACATTTAAACAATATTTGTCTTTCATCATATTCATAATGCATTCTTTAATATCATCAAACTCTTGTATTTTAACGTCATTTTCCTTGATATATTTATGAATTTCTACAAAAATATTTTCTTGAGTGACAATTTTAAGTTCTTCCGACATATTATAATTATAAATCTTTTTTTTAAAAATATTTATAAACGCAATTATAATAGTATTATATATATGGATTTTAATAAATTAGAAAGTTTATTGGAAAATGTAGAAAAGAAAAGCAAAGAAGAAGACTTAAAATATAAAAATATAATACACAAAATTAATAATGAAATAGATAATTCTTCATATATAGAGAAAAATGAAATTATAAATTTTAAGAACGAATATTATAATACATTTTCAAAATATGAAGGTATTTATCAAAGAAAAAATGATCAATATAAAGAATTAATATCCACATTTTCAAAAGCTTACTTAGAGATCTCAGACTTTTATGTTGGAGATAATCTTCCAAGAGAACATTATTTACAGTCTAAACATGATATAGAAACATTATATTTTTTATTTTATTTTTTCGCTTTTGCTGAACCATATTTAGAAGCATATCATAAAAAATATTGTTCTTAATATATGATAAAATATATTTTACTATTAGTAATAATTCTATTATATTGTAAAACATCAGTAAAAGAAGGTTACGAAGGACATGAAAGTAATATAATAATGAATTGTCCTGAAAAATATGAAATCGGTATAGGTGAAATATCAAAATTAAATAAATATCCAAATTATGTAGGTTATTCTCCAAAAGAATATTATTATTTAACATTAATAATGGATTCAAAAGAACCATTGCCCAGTGATCCTGATTTTTTTAAATAATATATTATAATATATGGAAATTGAAAAAGCAATAGACTTTAATACATTATTTTTATCATTATGTTTTTTTATATTTGTAGATTATGTACATAGTTCAAATCATTTAGATATATTTTACAAAAATAAATAAATATATTTATTTATATGGTAATCAAACAAATATTTTCAATTTTCATAGCTTATTTATTATATATGTTATTTAATTATTCATGTCCAGATTTTATAATTAAATAAGCGTTTAATATTGATAGAATATATATTAATTAAATTATAATGGAAAAAGTTACACCTATTAATGAATTAAGTCAAAAAATGGGAGATGCTGATAATGATATAGTAAATAATATTATTAATGATTTAAACAGTAAACATGCCTCAAATAATCAAAGGAGACCTCCTCAACAGGGGCCTCCTCAACAGGGACCTCCTCAACAGGTCCTTCCTCAACAGGCCCCTCCTCAACAGGGACCCCTCAACAGCCCCCCCCCTCAACAGGGTCCTCCTCAGCGCCCCCCTCAAATGTCTCAAGAAGAATATAATTTTCATATGATGGAACAAAGGAAGAGAATGATGATGGAACAAGAAAAAATACTCCAACAACAGAATATGTTAAAGTCTCAACAAGAAGAAAAAGAAGAATTACCTCCAGAAGATATCTTTACTAATATTAAAGCACAGAGTAAAAATATAATTATAGTAATAATATTATCATTTTTATTAAATTTAGATGTTACAAATGATATTATTAAATCATTAAATATATCTTTTTTATTAAATGAAGCCGGTGATGTAAATATTCAGGGATTATTATTAAAATCAATATTTGTAGGTATATGTTATTATTTAGTAACATTTTTTATGAAAGATTAAGATTTTCTTCTAATTTTCTATAACATTTATTAATGGTAACTTCAGATATTTTACATATTTCTGAGATATATTTTTTAGTAATTTTAAGATTATTATTTTTGATATAAAGATATATACAACCTGCAGCCATTGATGGTGGTGTATTATCGTTAACAAGATGTTTTTCTTTACTTTTTTGAGATATTAATTTAATTTTTTCTACATGATTAATATCTATATTTAACTTGTGACAAAATCTTTCAATAAAATCATCTAAAGATACTATATTAGTATTATGTAATCTTGTTTTATAATAATTATCTTTATGCATAAGTTCTTGAACATTTTTACATCCTTTAGTTACTATAGCAATTTTAATATTAAAGAATTGTGATATTTCTTGAGTACTTCTTGGAACATTGCATTCTTTACAGGCGAAATAAACACATGCAGCAATAATTCCTTTTCTATTATTTCCTCTGGATATTTTAGATGAAGAAACTATATTATAAATTGAGCAAGAAGTTTCAGATATAATTTGTGGAATATCATTTTCTGAACAGATTCTTTTAATATCTGAAAATATTTTATACAAACTTCTTTCTTTATAGGGCATTTCATTCCATTTTTGATACTTTTTAATACGATACATATTACTACCCTTTCCATTTAAAGCTACACAAGATCCAATTGATGATTTGGGTAATAAAGAATTGATTGGTAATCCACATCTGGTTGTATTCGTGCTTGATTTTCCATAGTTTTTCCACTCTGGATTCTCAAGAATATTAGATATAATTTTATTACATTTAGAACAAATTATAGATCCATCATAATCTGTGTGATTATTTTTATCATCGCAACATGTATCTATATTTTCTTCTTTATTTTCTTTAACATATTTAAAAGATTCAAAACATTCATCAAAGTTTTCCATAACAATTATTTGGTGGGTTTAGTTTTTAAGTATTTTATCAAATTTAATAATATGTTATTTTGTGAGATATTATCCGGATTATGGATATCTGATATTGAAATGTTAAATAAAGATGAGTTTTTAAAAGATAATCTAATTACAATAGTAATAAATTGTACAATTGACCATAATTTTCCAAATGTAAAGAATAAGCTAAGATTTCCAATATCGCCAATGTTTCATGAAAATGATCTAATTTTGTTTAAAAATAATATTAATAAAATATTAGATTATATTCATTCAAATATTGATACTAATAATATTCTTGTATGTTGTTATGATGGTATAAATATTTCTACTTTAATTATAGGATTATATATAAAAAAATATTGTCAAAATATACCATTATCAGATATACCAAAGATAATTTCATCTAAAAATACAAACTTAATCATTCCTTATGATTTGTCTATATTTAAAATATAATACTGATTTAGATATTTTTTCACTTTTAGATATTATATCAAGCAATTTCATATTTTGATATTTTAAAAGAATATTTAATTCTTCTTTTTCAGACATATCAAACCATTGTAATTTTATACCATCTTTATATAATGGTCTTTCTTCAAAATAATCTCCAAATAATAATTTACCATGTTTTTTAATCATTTTATCATGGACTTTACAATAATTCCCAACACATTTTAGATTTGTACATTTTGTTCCTCTATGATTATTCCAAACACGTGCATTACATGTAGAAGAAATAATTTGCTCTTTTTCAAATATATCATCACATTTTAATTTAGATAATTTTAAGTTTATTAGATCTTCATTATCTGGAAACTCTTTCAATAATTCGATCTTCATCTTTTTTTTCATTGCCAAAAATACATCCATTTACTATTTCTTCGACTATAGATTGAATAATTTTTTCTTTGAAATAATTATCAATCAAATTTAAAATATTCATATAATCATTTAATTCAAGATCTCTATATTTTTCCTTTAATTTAAGATAAAGTATATCATCATTTATGTTAGAAATATTTCTTCTTTTAATATAATATGGATTTGCTATTAATCTATACATTTATAATATATATTATAGGATAATTAATATAATTTTTATTTTTAATCTTAGATATCCATAAATATATTCTTTTATCTTTATTATTTAAATGATGTATATCTTTTGTATAATATAATTTTATATAATATTTATTATCTTTAGAAAAGCAAAACGATTTATATTTATTTATTTTTTCTTTTATTTTTTCATTTAAATTATAAATAATATCATAATCATCTTTTATGATTTCTAAATAGAGAATATTATTAATAATTTCATAATTTATATAATCAACCTTTAAATTGATTCCATATAATGTTACAAAATCTGTTATATATCTGATATTAAAGACTTGTTTTTTATAATAAGATATAGCTATATTATCATAATTAATATTTTTGATAAATAAATAACCCATATTATTTAAGATTTAAAAATAATAGATAATTAACTGATGATAGATAATTTATTAAATAGAAATGATAAACCAAATATTATATTTTATGGAAACTCACAATTAAATATTATAAATGATATTCAAAAGCATCTTAATTTTGATATTAAAAAAGGAAATATGAATCTTAAAGGGATTGATGTAATCAAAAATAAAAATATCTATTTATTTCAAATAAATCTCATTAAATCTAATAATTATAATGATTTTAATTCAATTTTATTAGAGATAATAAGTAGTAAAGATTATTATTATAAATTTAGAAAAACAATCATATTAACCGATTTTGATAAAATTCAAGAAAATATTCAACTATTATTAAGAGTATATATAGAAAAATATTCTGAATCTTGCTCATTCATTTTTATTACGAAAAAATTAAATTATATTATAGAACCATTAAGAAGTCGTAGTTTATGCATTCGAATTAAAAATGATTACGAATCAATAAAAATCAATTTTAATGATAAACAAATTATTAAATTACCATTAAATATTTTTATAGATAAAATATTAATAATCTATAAATCTCCATTTTCTTCTAAAAATATTGCAAAAATTAAAGATCTAATTAAAAAGTTCGCTTTATTACATTTAGATTCAATGATATTTAATTATAATATTATTAATTTTATATGTTATTTAGAAATAAGTAATCAATTAAAGTACAAAATTATTAAATATATAAGTAAATTAGAACATAAATTCACTAAATCATATAGAGATATTATTTACTATGAATTATTATTTATATATATATATTCTTTAATTGATGGATTATTATAAAATATTAGGTGTTAAAAAAACAGCAACAACCGAAGAAATAAAGAAAAAATATTACAATCTATCAAAAAAGTATCATCCAGATAAAAATAAAAACAATAAAGAATATGAAGAAAAGTTTAAAGAAATATCAGAAGCATATGAAATATTATCTGATCCTCAAAAAAGATTACAATATAATATTAATAATAATTATGAAAATTTTACATTTACATTTACTGAACAAGAAATTAATATGATGTATAATTATTATTCTAAAATAAAAGATTCGATTGAGTTTAAATTTTTATATAAATTATTTATGTCTTTTAAAAAGAGAAATAAAAGAAAATCTAAATCTTTAATATCATTAGAAAATATAAAGTTTATAGATATATCTAAATTATATGAAAATTATACAATTAACCTTTCATGTGATATATATGATATTTATAACAATAAATTAAAAATTATTATAATATTTACAAATAAATATCCAATATTTTTATATATTTATAATAATTTAAGCTCATATATAATTATCAATAATAATTATATTATAAGAGTTATCGTTTCTATTAAATCATCATCATATACGTTGATAAATGATGATTTACATTATGAAAAAGAAATAGATCTATATGAATATTATTATGGTGCTCAATTTACTATGATTCTACCTGATAGTAGAAAAATAAATTGTATTGCAAGTGATATTCATAAAAAGAAGTTTTCAATTCTTAAATCATTTGGATTGAAAGATTGTTTCGGAAAAAGACAAAATATTTATATAGATTATAAAATAACATTTAAAGATATTGATTCAAAATACCGAATTAAAATGAAAGAAATATTTCATTCAAAATCATATATTAATTATGATGATTATTATAAAATATAATATATATTATATGATATTTTCTAAAGAAACAGAAGAATTATTTAAACATTATGATATAAATGATGAACTTTTTAAAAATGCTGAAGTTAATAAATTATTTCATTTTTTAAATAATGTAAAATCAAGTTATACATCTTTAAATATTGAGCAAATGCGTTTAAAATCGATACATATTCCTGAATATGTGCAAGATAATATTCCGGAAATATCAGATGAAATAAAACAAATGTATGAATATACACATATTTCATTCAAAACCAGTATCTCTGATGTAAATGTATCCGTATTTTCCAAAGAAGTTGCATCAACTTTAACAATCAATTCTTTAATCTATATAATCAGTTTTATTGCAAATATTTCTAATCATAATATTACAAATCTAAACATAAATATTTATTTAAGTGATCATAAAAAAATTATGAATTACCCATACTTAAAGAAAGTGAATATTAATTCAGGATATTGTAAGTTTATAAGCGATACACAATCCGATATAATGATTTATAGAAGTGAAGAACTACTTAAAGTTACAATACATGAACTAATTCACGGTTTTAGATATGATTATGCCGGAAGTAGATATGATTCAAATGAATTAATTCATAAATATATTAAAAACTATAAAATTAGTGTAGATCAAATATTATCTAATGAAGCTTATACAGAAATATGGGCAAATATAATACATAGCTATTTACTATCTAAATTATTTAATAAGAGAAAATTAATATTTATTATACTATTATCATATGAAAAATTATTTTCAATGATACAAGCTTCTAAAATCCTAAAATTAATAAAAGATAAAAATTATGAAATAAATCGATATACTGCAGTTCTATCTTATTTTATAATTAGAGCCGAAATATATACACAATTATCAAGATTTTTGCATTTATGCAAGCATTCAAATCAAAAATATATCAACGTTAAATATCCAAATAACATTATAAACTTTTTATCTTCACTACCAAAATATAAATATCATTTTACTGTTACACAATCTCTACAACATACTTCAAGAATGTCTGGATTTAGTATAATTACTTAAGCAGTCGGATATACACCATCCTTATTAGGGAAATGAACCTTCATGTACTTCTGAAGATTGAAGAAAGATACCTCATCACCCTTCTTTAGTCGGAGCAACTTTGTCAGTGCCTTATCCGGATTAATCTTGCGTCGATCAGAATCCAACTGAAGATTATGCTTGCGACAATATGCGTTAATCTCCTTAGTAACCTCAGTCCTGGCAATCATCTTATCCTTCTCAAGACCCAAAAAGGCACGGAGCTCATCCGATACAGGTCCAGGCTTTGCGAAACCACTCGGACCACGACTGGGATCAGCCGGTCGGCGACGACGTCCGCGAAGCTTCTTCAAATTACCCTTATGCTCACGATGTACCGTCTTCTCAAGGCGAACCACGCGAGACTTAAGCTCACGGAGAACATTAATCTGAGCATCAAGTGCCTCTACCACTGCAGAAAACTCATCCACATATGGAGTCTCATTCACTACCTCCTCTTGAGTAACAACTTCATCAGATACAGGTGGAGTAACCGGCTTCTCAACCTTTGGGGTCTCAACACTCTTTGCCTGCTTTCCCTTTGTTTGCTTAGTTCTTGCCATTATATCTTATATTTACTTTTTATTTATCCTTTTCAACCGCACTTCTTATTTTATATACTTACTATACATAACATTACTTTAAGTAACTTTGTTCTATTTCAAATTTATTAAACAAAACTTAACCAATTATGAGTATTATAACATTCCTGATTTACACTTCCTAATCCAATGATAAAAAATAAATAACCCAATTTTACATCAGAACCACTTTCAAACTTTATTACTTCATTTAATATTATACTTAATAAATCTTCACGAGATAATCTATTAAGAGTTTCATTTGTCATTCTAAATAATACACCATGTGGTGGTACCATTGATTTCTTTTTATTAATATTAAGAGATGCTCTATAATTCCAAATATCTTCCATATTTCTATATAATTTAATTAACAAATATTTGTTTAATCCCATAAACCATTCAATTGAACAACTATGCCCTATATTTTCAATTCTTATAAATAAATCTACACATTTTTGTTTTATGTGATCAATTATATAATTATTACTATTATCTATTATATTACTATATTCCCTTTCTTTTTTTAGCTTTTTTACAATATCATGTATTTCTTTGATTTTTTTATCCGGTATTTCTTCCATTGTATATGGATTATTTTTACTTTTTTCCAGTAATTTATATAATGATCTAATATCAAATCCCCATTTAAATCCACTTTTATCTTTATAACTATAATAATATTTTTCATCAATATCAATTAAAGGATCATATGTATAAAAATCTTCATGATTCTTACAATCTTTTCTTAATTTTTTCAATATATTTTTCATTCTAAATAGAGACTGTATTTTAGTTATTTCTTTATTATTATCTTTATAATTACCTAAAGATTCTTTCAATTTTAAAACTCTCTCAAAATAATATAATTTTGGACTACTTTTAATATCATCAAAATATCTATTGTGATAATCTACTAAATCCTTTTTTAAATAATCAGAACATTTACAAGTAAAATTAAAGATGTTTATCTTTCCATCAACCTTTAAATAATTTTCTCGATGTTTATAGCAATATTTGCCATATTTTGCTTTTCCTTTACATTCTTCAATAAAAACACATTTAGACATTATATTTCTAATTTATATAAATATTTCTTCAGATTATAAATATTATATTGCCCATATTTCTTAAATAATTTAAACATCATAATTAATATTATTATCTTTCACGATACAATCTTGAATAAATACCAAATTTGAATTTGGGTATATTTTTTAATTATAAATTAAATAAAGAGAGTAGAGAAACAACAAAACAACAACACCGCTAAACAGACACTAGAAACAACTCTTGCAAAGCACAACACTAGCAAAGCACAACACCAGAAACAACACTAACAAACCCAAAAACTTTAAAAGTATGAGCATCACACCACTCAAGCCATCCTCTATCGATATCAAGAAGATCGCATTTTCTGACCCCAAGTCACTCGATAGTGGCGCCAAGCTTATCTACATGAATTACGGTCGTAGTCCAATTTACGTACAAACTCCCGAGTTTGAGATTCCGTTCGATACAGGGGCATTTTATGAAGATAAGCCTGGTACAGGAAAGTATGCTATTAAGGTATCCCTTACTGGTCACGATTCTGATCCTAAGGTTAAGGAGTTTCATGACATGCTAGCCAGACTAGACGAACATTTGGTTGAAGCGGCTTCAAAGAATGGCCCTCAATGGTTTAAGAAGAAGCAACTTTCATCTGAAGTAGCTAAGGAGCTATATACCAAGATGCTTCGAGTATCAGTTGATGAAGATGGAGAACCAGACGGGCGTTATCCACCATCCTTTGCCTTTAAGATTGTAAAGAGGGATGGAAAGGTCCATTGTAAGGTATTTGATGAAGACCATAATGAAATTAATGTAGATTCTACTGAAGGTGAAGATCAACCACTTGATTTGGAAACCGCATTCAAGAAGAACACAAAGGTTAAGATGTTGCTTAAGTGTAATGGTATTTGGATCGCTTCAGGTAAGTTTGGTTATACATGGAGAGCCGAACAAATCCGGATTAAGATGCCAGCATCATTTGATAATTATGCCTTCCTACCTTCAGATGATGAAGAAGAACTTCCGGAGGGTGATGTATCAACCTCTCCGTACTTCAGCAGCATTAAGCCTGCTGAACCAAAGAAGGATCTAATTGAAAGTTCAGAAGATGATACATCTAATGTATCATCTGAGAGTGATAATGAAGAAGTAGTTGTTAAGAAGCCACGAAAAGGTAGTAAGAAGTAAACAGTAATAATTTAATCAAAAATAATTTAATCAAACTGAATAATTGTACCTTGAATATTCTTATTTAAACCCCTTGTAATAGATTTAGATAATTCTTTTCTTTTACAATTTATATCTTTTTTATTGTTTTTTAATGAGATATTCATATCAGATTCAACTATTTCTTTTTTATCTAAAATATATTCTAATACACGATTATTTATAGCCCATTTAAAAAAGTTTAGTTGACCAATTGTAGTATCAATGCATTTTATATTATCATAATTATCTACATATTTAAACTCAATCCTTTCTCTCCTACAAAATGGATCAAATCTACGCTTCGAATATGCCTTTAATTGAGCCTTATATGAATGATATACATTAAATCTTTTAATGAACATATCTGTCCTTTTCAAAGTAAAATTATCATCATTATCTTTAAAAATATAATATTCTATATTGTTTTTTTTTGAATAATTTGTTATAAACCAATCAATTAATCGCAATGATAATTCTGTATTATTTTCAATTATAGAAAGCATTTCATTCCTATTTTTTTTCTTTGAATAAAACCCCTTTAAAGAATTATATAATAAATCATTAGAACTCATTATTCTTCAAATAATTCATTTCTTTAAATAGTTATGTAAAAACTCTATAAATGGTTTGATAAAATTTAGAAGCCATTTTCAAATCTGGAAATATTTCCGAATACTCTTTTTTCATCATATTTTTTCTATTTTTTGAAGATCTCTTATTTGAATATATAATCACTTCATTATCTTTTTGTATGATACGAAACTTTTTACCATTACTATTTATATAAAAACTCTTTACCATTTTACTATATCCCCCTTTCTGATTTTTTCCAAAAAATCGTCTCATAATTTCTCTTTGCTGTTTTGGTGTATATTGTTTTCTATCAGCATATCTTGGACCCTTTCTAACTGCATTCTTTTTTAAAAATTTGCTATAATCTTCCCATGTTTTATTAAACTCATCTAAACATTTTTTCTTTTTATTTTTATTATTCTTAGCTGTTTTTTCACATTTGTTTAAACGTTGAGAGTTCTTTATTTGTAATTTTGTTAATATTTTTTTACTCACCCCCTTCTGATTGTTCTTCTTTCTACAAGAATTAGTTTTTCTATCCCATACTTTACCATGAACTTTACAAAATCTTCTTGCTCCTCTTTCATAAGCCGCAATACTACAATTATGACATATTTCATCTACATCTAATTTACCATTTTTCTTCATTATTGGACCAAAATATCCCTGATTTTTTTCATAATCTTGAGAATGTCTTGTACCCCCTTTCTGTTCTTTCTTTTTTCTTTTTTTTATCTTCTTCGTTTTCTTATCTTTCATCTTTTTTGCCGCAACAACTCCAGCACTTGTTACCGCACTCACACCAATCATTGTAGATAATGATGGTATAGAAGAAACCGCCGCAGCTGTACACGGCATACATGCTGCCGCAGCCGGTAATACTCCACCCTTTTGATTCACCATAATATTATATATATATATTTATATAGATAATGGAAAATTGGGTATTCTATGCTTTAATCGCGGCATTATTAATTGGAACAAGAGATATATTTACATCTTCTTTTGCAAAAAAATATAATTCAACTCAACATTTATTAAATTATTATATACTTTGCGGAATTATAATCTTTTTATATTGTGCTTATCGCAAAAATGTTCATAAAGAAAATAATTTCAAATTAGTAGAAACACAAGATATATGGAAATATATATTTTTAGCATTTATTAGTGTTATCATTATATCTCCATGTATTTATGAAGCATTGAAATTATCTGATAATCCAGGAAAAGCTAAAGCTGTAGTAAACTTAAATACAGTTGTTGCTTTCTTTATCAGTTATCTATTTTTAAGAAGTGTTAAAATTGATATGAAATCTATCACTGGAATACTATTAATTATAATTGGAATATATCTAATTGTTTAATTCATATTAGTTGTCCCCGGTTCTAGTGGAGTTATTAATGTTTCATGTTCATTACTAATTATAGGCATCGTAGATATATCATGAAATGTAATCTTATCATTATAAACTTTTTTACCGTTTCTATCATAATCATTTCTCCAAAAACATCCCTTTTCATGGCATTCTGTACAATTATTTTTCTCTAATTTTTGTCCACATTCAAAACCAGTCAAATTTGGTCCATCATTGTATTCACCTATTCCATCTACACAATATCCCAATGTTTCCTTTGTGTCTTTATTTTTTAAAGGGACATATTTTTTACATTCTTCACGTGTTTTATCATTCCACATATTAAATTCAGTGATTAGATTTCTCCTTTGATCTATATTTTTTTCATCATATTGATCATAACTATCATAAATCTTACCCATGTCAACTTTTGATCTATTTATATTATATTTATTATCACTGGTAATATTTTTGTAGCTGTCTCTTAATACTTTATATTTTTTAAAAATAACATCATTGTCTTTGGAAGATTTACAACATTTTTCTTCTAACTCTTTTTTTGTGGGGCACCATTTTTTTTCAACAATATTAGGATTAGGTCCACAATCTTTCATATACTGCGGAACATATTTATATGTATGTCCAAAATAACCCCTTCCGTCCGGCTTGTGAGGCTCACACTCATTTGCAAAATACGCGCAACTGTTTGGTTGTTTTTCTGAATCAACTAATCCTTCATAATTATTACATATACAATCATTATAAAATATAAATATTGTTAAAAACAGCAAAACAATCAAGCAATATTTTATCATTTATCTATAATATCTTGAATATAATATATTCCCTGTAAATAACTATCCGATAAATCATCTTTCTTTTTTGATTCTGTAAATAATTGAACATACTTCTCCTTCTCATCTTTAATCATCCTTTTACAGTATTCAATTGCCAAATATTTATTCTTCTTATATCTATCTTTAATATCACATTCAACCTTTTCACCCTTATATGCCTTCAGTTTATTACGAGCATTCACCATGACTATATTCTCTATATTACCATTTGATACACCATTTATCAAAAAATATGAATATAGTAACATCTGTATTGTTTTCATCGTAGGATTTTTCAATGCTGGTTGATTTTCTAAAAGAACTAATTTAACATCTAAAAAATGTACTCTTTCATCTAATACCTTCACCATATTTTTACCCAAGTTAAAGATCATATTATCATCTTTTTTTATCTTCTTTTTTTTACAATCTTTATACATCTTCAACTTACTATGACTGGTACATAACAATTTACCATTACATTCATATGTTGCTGATTTATCACATTCTTTACCATTCAAACAATGTGAACATTTCTTATCCACAGAAATATTTATAATACCCCAATCTAAAACTTTCTTTGTTTCAGATTCAAGAATACAATAAGAAAGATTCTTAATACCAATATCAAATGATATTAATTTCATATATTATTATTATAATATGACTTTAAATATTATAATATTATAGAATCATTACAATAAACAATTAAAAATAATGATATAAATACTATTACACATATTTTCATTACTTGAATATTATCTAATTGATATTCATTGATTAAAGCATCAGTAAATGTCCACATCGAAATCCATAATCCAAATCCAATTAAAAAAGACACCCAACTATAAAAACTATTCATATATTATATATATATTTAAAATGGACTACCACTCAATGCACCACCACCCAATGAACCACCACTTAATGAAGTAGAATTATTGGTTGGAACACCTATACTTGGGTAAGTAAATTGAGTAGGTGGAGATTGTGTAGGGGGCGAAACCACTGGAGGAGGTGTAGGTTTTTCTTGAACACTTGGTTTAGGAAGTACCATCCCACCACCATCTAAACCATAACTAGACGTATTTGATACAACTAAATCTTGAGGAGTATTTTGATATGCCGAAATAATATTAATAAAAATAAGTACATTTTGAATTATTACATAAATAATAGGGAATATTAAAAATATCCACGCTAATTCAGCTTTTTTGTATTGACATAATCCAAACATAACTACACCCAATAATAATAAATATTTAATTTCTTGAAGCATAAATATACTATATAAATTTTCCATCTTATAAGATCCAAACTTCTTCAATCTACCATTCAAAATATAAATACTTACAAATGAACATACTAAAACAACACCATATATTATTAATGGTGAACAAGATTTAGTAGTTAATAATTCATTAAAATCAGTTAATTCTTCCATTATATATAATAAACTATTTTATTTTCAATATTATTTCTTTTTAAATGCTTCGAACTTACCTTTCTTTGTTCTATAGCCAGCCTTTATAAGTGTTCTGGATTTTTTTGCACGAGAACTTGCTTTTTTAGACACAATCTTTCCTCTCTTATTGTATTTTAACTGGGCTTTAGTTAAACCACCTGTAGTCATTCTAGCCTTTTTATGCATTACCTGGGCTCTTGAACCAAACTTCTGCATTTTACCACCCATTTGATCTTTAAATATAGTATCCATTGATTTTCTCATACTTGGACCACGCACCCTTCGATTCTTTCGACTCTGTTTTCTTCGTCTACTCCCACCACCCATACCACTATTTATACCTTTCGGCATATCACGGCTATGCATACTACCACTATGCATACTACCACTATTCATACCTTTCGGCATATCACGGCTATGCATACTACCACTATGCATACTATCATCACCATGCATACTATCATCACCATGCATACTATCACTATGGATACTTCCCCTCATATTAGGATCCACGCCATACATTCCTCCAACCATATCATTAGGCATATTTTTAATATTCCTTCTCTTTGATTTAGAAGACTTTCTCATTGGCGGACCTCCACATGTTCTTTTCTTATACATCTGACCACCTACCATATCTCTACGATTATTTTCAATATTTCTTCTCTTTGATTTAGAAGACTTTCCAGTTCTTGCTCTTCTTTTTTTCTTATACATCTTACCACCGGCTTGAACTTGGAAAAATTGGCAGTCCAGTTCATCTGAACCTTTGTCAATATATTCATTAATTTTACTCCCACTTTTCAACACAGCGTGGGTAGTCTTTAATCTTCTTTGACCTTCAAGACCTTCACTTCTCAACCAATCTATTATTTTTTGCACCGTATCATTACTATTAAAAACATTCGTTCTGATGTCCTGAGTATCCCTCGAGACGTGTACATTTACTTCAACTTCATTTCCTCCATCATTTCCTTTACTATCCATATTATAATATATATTCTATTTTAAATTTGATTTAAAGAAAGAATATCTATTATATATAAATGTGCTTCACTCGAAAGAAACATATTCAAAAAAAATTATATAAAAAGAAATATAAAATATATCCAGATAACTATGTTCCTGTGTTGTATGAGAAAAAAAACGCAGAAAAAATACAAGAAAAAACCCAAGAAAATCTATCCACAACCAATACCAATATTCACAGTTGAAGAAGAAATACAATGCTTCTTTTGTAAAGAATCTTTCTCTCTTGAATCAAATGAAATCAAAATACATTGTCAAGGATGTAATCAATTCTTTCATTGTAATATTGCTGGTAAATGTATAGGTAAAAACTGTAAAATGACACAAGGCCATCAATTATCATGGTGTAAATCATGTGTCCCAAATACATCATTTAATCGAGAAAATAATGGATTATGTATTTGTCATGAATGTAGTTGAAATATAATATATAAATATAATATTATGAAGATAAAAGAATTATTGTGTTTATCTATCTCATTTTTTCTAGGTTATTTTGCAAATATCATTATTAATATAATATGTGGTCGACCTGTTGTTGAAGGAGCCGAAACTAATGTGGATGATTTACCTATGTGTCTAGGAGAAAACTACTGGGATGATAACCAAGGCTGCACGAATACAGATGCTGTAGACTATGAAGAATATCAGTGGGCGTGGTCTGATGGAGATAGCTCGAAGGATGGAATTATATTTGTACAGTGCCCTAGGAGAAGGGATGGTGAAGAAATCGACCCACCACACTTATGTAGATGTGGTACTAAGTCCAAAAATGAAAAATGGTGTGCTCAGGCTTAGAAGATATCTTTTAAAACTATATGAGACAAATTTTTATGAATAATTTTTATTTATTATACATTTATTTTATATATATTATATTATGAAGCCACAGGAATTATTGTTTTTAGCTGTCGCATTTTTTCTAGGTTATTTTGCAAATACTGTTATTAATATGACGTGTGGTCGATCTGTTGTTGAAGGAGCTGAAAATGATAATATGGAATGGGTACCTGGGGAAGTTAAAAAGGGTCGTCTCACATATATACCCGATAGCCCTTTAGGAACGGGAACAGTCCCCGCTTGTTCTGGGAAATTTACACCAAATGGATGTGATGTCGATAGCAAGGCCGCACATCACACTTATGCGGGCGAAACTGAAACAAAACTCGTACAGTGTCCAATTGGTGGGGAAAAAATGGGGACTGTATGCTGTGATTCAGGGGAAGGGCGCTACAGTCAGTGTAAGCGTGGAGGGAGATATCACAATCCTAACAAAACGTGTTGTTTTTGGGAGAATTAATTAAATATATCTTTGAAAACTATATGAGACAACTTTTTATGAATAATTTTCATCTTTTCCTTAATCTCTTTTTTTGAATGATAATTATGAATACTTTCACATAATTCTATCATTTTTTGGATACTTTTTACTTCATTTTCTTCTCTCTTTAACAATTGATAACTTTCTATTAATTTTTCATCTAAATTTAAATATTCAATTATCAATCTTATATTTTCTATTTCTTCATTTTTATCTATATCTGATATTAGCTCTAAAATATCTTTTTCATAATCCCTATGAATCCATAATAATCTTTTTTCAACTCTTGTTAATGATTTATAATTCTTAAACTCAATTTGTTTTGAATGATTATTAAAAGGTAGAAAAAAGATTTTTTGAATATTTTCTTTATGGATAGAATTATCTAATTCACACAAAATATCATAATTATCATTTGGAACTTCTAAACCATAAATATCAGGCAATTCTCCTTTTAAATATTGATTTTCAAATTTTCCGTACAATATAATATTTCCCATATTATCTAATCCCCGTCTCCCTGCTCTCCCACTCATTTGTAAAAAATCAGAACAAGAAAAACTATTATCTTTATAATTCAATAAACAAGTACTTCGAATTGGTAAATCTATTCCCATACATAATGTTTTATCAGTAATTACGATTCCTAAAGATTTTTCAGTCATAAGTGTTTGAACTAACCATTTGTATTCATTTGGTAAATCACTAATATACAAACCGATTCCTCTCTTTAACATTTGAAAGAATGTATTATCATAATTAATTTTATATCCATTTTTTGAAAATTGTTTCTTAATTTCTCTTATTTTTTCAGAACTCATGGGATCACTTTTAGTGAAACAAAAATCGCTATGCTTTTGAAAAACATCTTGACGACAAAAATCAGGAGACTTTAAAAAAGATTCTTTTTCTTTAATCAGGTTTTTAATTATAGATTTATTCATTTCTTTCTTTTTGCTTCCATGAATATAACTATTATATAATTCATTTACCATTTCAATATATTTATATTTTTCATCGCGCTTGAAACTCTCAATTTTGCTTGTTTTTTCAGCATAAGCATCTTTAGTATTAATTTTAATAGAATCAGAAAATGAAGAAAGTCTTTCAGTATATTTTTGATAATATTCTTGTTTTTTTTGTAAAATATCATAATGATAAGGATAATTATCTGATTCATATTTTTCAATTTTATCCCTTAATGTAAAGAATAGTTCTTTAGCATTTGTTTCATTACTATTAAAAAGCAACATTGGAAGCATATCTTTTTTTTTAAGGGTTTGAAAAAAATGAATTAACTGATCATATGAAAAATCAGAATAATCTATTTCAGTATGAAATGAATCTAATATTTTTTGTACCTTTTGAATATCTTTGTTTTTATAAAAGATAAGTTTTTGCTTAATAAATAATTCATACTCTTTTACCATATCTAAAGTAAATAAACTATCATCTTGAAAGAAATTATCGGGACTAATTTCATCAACTATATCTTCATCTTCAAATAATTCTTCAACTGTTTCATAAAAAACAGCTAAATCATTTGGAGTAAATGGTAAGTTAAGATTTACAAAATCTTCATTAATATCATCAATAGTTATACATGAAAGGGGGTGGATTTTATGTAATTTATTTCCATAAATCCATTTTTGATGATTAATAAATCTCTTTTTATATTCAATAAAATTGATCTTTTTTGAAGGATGCAACTTTTGAAACCAATTTTGAAGTTGATCTATATTTTTAATAGTTGCAGAAAGAGCTAAAAAATTAGAATCGATCATTTTAATGATAGTTTCATAACTTTGGCCTATATTTTTATCATCTAAATTATGTATTTCATCTAAAACAACATAATCATAATCGATTCCAATCTTATAAATATTATTTTCAATTGTTTTAGGATCTCCTATATAAATATTTGTATTATGACTAAATGATGTAAATGATCTATCTTGGACTAAATAATGAACTGATAAGTTCATTTTTTGAAATCTTGATCCAATTTGAAAAACTATTTCTTCAGTTGGACAGATATAAAGAATCTTTTTATGAAGAATACCACATGCCATCGCTAAAAATGATTTTCCAGAAGATGTAGGTGCTTTAATTAGAATAGATTGTTTATTTTTAATATATTCGATTGCCTTTTTTTGCCAATCATCTAAAGATTTATATTTATTATCCCAAAAGTTTAATGGTGGTAATAAATGTCCCATTTCTTTTAACATAAATAGTTTATATTCATAATCTGATAATTTCTTGTGAATCTTTTGAATGATTTTATCTTGAGATTTATTTTGACAATGAAAATACAAGTTTAAGATATCTTCCATTTTACGAGGTTTTTCATCCCATAACTGATTTAATAATTTAACTTTATATTCTAATTTTCCTTGTTCTGTTTTAAAATGAAAAATATTTGTATATTTATTCATATTTGTTGCATTTTTTAATAAATATTCACATTTATCCTTATCTTCTTTAATGAGTTTTTTTTCTTTTTCTTGTTTATTTTTTTCAATAATTAATTCTTTTTTACTTTTCTTTTTCTTTTGTTTAATTTCATCTTTTTGTTCAAAAATGAGTGATTTTAAATCAACATTATCATTAATTGATAAATTATGAATAAACTTATTAAAATCTAAATTAGAACTGTTATTCATACTTAAAACTTCCATTTATTAACTGTTAATAGTAATTGTAGTTTTATTTTTAAGTTATTTTTTAACTGGTATTGATTTAAATACAGAAATAAGTTCTACTAAACTGTGTATTATCATGCTAATTACATATGTAGAAACTAATACAATCAATGCAATTTTTAATATTTCATAAATCGGCATTTGTTTAAGATCATCAAAATTGTGAGAGATATTGAAATCGAATACATAACTTGACTGATTAAATAGGTCATCATAAACTCTTTTTAATAATTCAGTATTAATATTTTTTCCAGAAGGACAATTTTTTTTTTCATAATATTCAGAGATATCTAATATATTCTTTATTACATGAGGAATTACAGGTATTATTTCATCAATAAATCTTTTTAATTTACGATGTTCTGGACTATCTACTTTAATATCTTCAACATCAAGACTGAAACCCATTACTCTAACTATTAAATGACTTATTTGATGCATTTGTGTAGTCATTCCAGATTTACATAATTCAGCATTCATTTGATTACCAATTTCTAATAATTCCATACATCCATGAGCATCTTCAGGATTAATACTTGCAAACTTTTTCATTTTTCGGACTAAATAATCCATATCAGCTCTGGTCCAATTTGAAATATTTTTGTGGTTTTTGATTCTGGTAAGTATTTCTTCTTCATTCGTTTCTCCTGTATGTAGTAATTCATTCATACAATTTTCATATTCAGGAAGGAAAAAGTGAGATTTTGGAACCGGCCCACTTCCTTCATCTGGTCCACTACGTATGACTTCTCTATTATACCAATCTTGAACTTCTTCAATTATAATATCTTCAGGACCAAATGATGCGACTTCGATTTGTGGACTATTAGGATCTTTATGTTTTTCTTTAATCATAACAGTTTTAGAGCATTTTGCCCAACCTGTACCTGGAGTTTTGTAAGATCCATCTTTTTTTTTACATTGAACATTAGCGCCTCTTTTACTATTGATAATTTCTTTTAATCTTTTAACTCTTTGTTGTTTAGTTCCTTCAGTTGTAAATCTATGAAGGATTTCATGTCCACCGATAGCATGAATAAATTCATCTATATCTTTAAAAGATACACCTGATATTTTCCTTTTCCAAAGTTTTCTTAAATCAGGATGGTCTATCCACGAACCATCTTCCCTTTGATGATCACTTAATCTACTTTCAAACTCACCTCGAGGATTCGCTGCTTTTTGAGAAGAATACCAAGTAGGGACTCTTTCATTTTTATTGGAACCAGTTGTTTCTACTTTTGAATCGGGTATATTTGAACATTGATTTCTATATTCACTAAATATATCATTTGTATCATTATATTCACATCGCGAATTAGGACCATCATTTATCCATTCACAGCCACGAGCTGTAGGACCCCCATTACAATTATCTTTACTTCTTTCGGAACAATCAACTATACCATAATCTTCACATTCATAAACATTATTATCAGTTTTATTTAATGTATCTTTCACGTCTTTATCTAATTGATCCAATGGTGTTGTTACAATAAAACGATCTAAACCGGCAATATTATAACATTTAATATTTTTATCAACATCATTAATGTTCGATTCGTGTTTATCCCAATGTTTCCAGTTAGGCTTTGCTGGACAAGAATCAGATACATTTAATTCTGAGTTAGAGTTTTGATAATTTACTTGTCTTGGATCATTTTGATTATTAGTTTCTTGAACCATATATATATTATATATAAATATTATATATGGAACAAATTGGTGGTAAACTATTAGGAAATGGATCAATATATACTACATTATTTAAACCAAGTATTCAATGTAAAAATAAAAGATATAATCGTAAAAATAAAAATGTATCTAAAATATTTTATGGAAATGATTCATATTATGACTCAAAAAGTGAGTTTTTTATTAATAAATTAATTAAAAAAAAAATTCATAATTATAATAAATATTTCTTTATTTGGGAAAAATTATGTAAACCCCCTCCTTATAAAGTAATTCTAAAACATGATAAAGATATTAAATCATGTATCCAAGAAGAAGGAATTACTGAAGATATCTTTAATAAAAGAAGTATAATGCTTATTGGTAAATATGCGGGAATTAATTTACTTAGTTCATGGATAGAAGATAGTAATAAAGAACATAGTTTAATAAAATTAATAAATAAATATTTAATTTATATTTATCAAATACTTTTTTCAATATTAGAATTAAAAAAGATTAATATATCACATAATGATATCCACTGTAAAAATATAATGATTTTAAATAATAGAGCCAGATTAATAGATTTTGGAATATCTGACTTTTTATCACGGAAAACATTTATATCAGAGAGATCTTATGAATTATTAGGTGAAAATAGATATTTTATACCAATACCTCCAGATATTTTATTTTCTGAATTATATAATTTTAAAAATGTCAAAAAATATACAGATTTAGTTGGTTATGAAATATTAAATATATTTCATAAAAATATTCTTAATGAATCTCATTTTAATCAAAAAATACAATCTGTATTTAATTCATTTAAAACAAAACAAAAAAAAGAATTACATAATAAAAATCAATCATATCAAAAATTAGATGTATATTCAATTGGATTAATATTTCCACATTTAATATATGAATATTATACTACAAAGATGAAGAATGATATTAAAACAATGTATACAAATTATAAACATTTGTGTAATAATTATGAATATATAAATGATTTTATATCTCTTTTTAGAAATATGGCAAATATAAATGTAGAAGAAAGATACACAATAAATAAAGCATTTAAAATATATACAGAATTATTAAAAACTAATAAACTACTGTAAAAAACTTGGCGCTTCTAATGATGCATTTTGACCTGCACCAACTACACCAGGTCTTCCCTGTAACTTAGTTTTTTTTACTTCACATTTATTATCATCTGTGATAATTAATATTTGAATTTGACGATATTTGTTTTCTCCTCGATTATCATGTCTTCCAAATGCTCTTGACATGCCTACATCGATTCTCCATAAATTATCATTATATATTCCATTAGCATATCTATCATACATAAATTGAGGAGTATGAGATAATACTACTCGTTGAACTGGCTGTAATAATTTATTTCTTTTATTGATAATATTCAGTAAATGATTAAATCCTTCAAAAGTATTTTCACCATCATTATCATCTTCTGAATATAATCTACACCAAAATGGTGATACATCATCATCATCTCTAAATATTTCATCAAAGATATCTTCTTCTTTATCATTAGATTCTTTTAATAACCATTTTTGAACAATCATATTTATTTCGTGGAGAGTATATTTAGAAACTAAAGCATGACTTAATCCTCCATGAACAAACAAGTTTCTTCCTACTAACATAATACTTTTTTTTTGATACGCATAATGTTTTGCTATATTTCCACCTCTTTCAAAAGCCTTCAATCTATGATAATATCCATATGGATAACCATCATCAGTATATTTCATTTTATTTCTATCTTTTTCAGGAACAAATTCTAAAAACTCTTTAGGAGAAACGTATCTATAATCTTTATCAATATTCATTAATTCATGATTACCTAATACTCCTAAAACTCGTCCACCTTCTTTTCTTGCTTCACTATCTAATTGTTGGAATATTTTAACGATTAACATATTAGATCCTTCATCATCGACTACATCTGAAAAATCTTCAATACAGTTCTTTTTCCATGAATCGGGTCTGCAGCGATCAATTTGATCGCCAAGTTGAACAATCCAGGTTGATCCTCCAATCCATCTTATTTTATTCACATTATATGGAAAAATATCTGGAGGAATTACTTCTGCTAATCTTAAAGCTGTCAATGTTACAGCTAAATCTCCATGTACATCACCGATTGCTATAAGTTTTTTAACTGGTGGATAAATACCAATAGAATCATATTTTCTGTAATCTATTTCTTGTTTTACATGAGCTTGTTGTTTTTGAATATTTTTTTGAACTTGATGATGTTCAACAGCAACTTGTTTTTCTTTTTGTGTGAATGGTTCAGACATTCTTCTATCTCTCTGATAAGGAATATTTGATTTAGGTGGTCCTTCAGTTTTTTCATAATTTAATGTATTTTTTTGAGGATTTGCTTGTAATGAGTTTCTTCTTGTTCGAGATTTATTTGGTTCATCTTTTGACTGAAGAGTCACTGATTTTATATTTGGATCAGACATAGCTCTTTTTTTTTGTCTATATTCTCTCATTTTATTTTCAGACCATTCATGGACTTTATGAATTACTTCAGATCTGGTATGTTTAGATAATTCATTCATTTGTATTATATTATATTTTTGACATATCTTTACAAGTTCAATATCAGATAAATTATTACAATTAATTTCCATATATATGATAGATATAAATATCTATCATATTAAACATATCCTTTAACTAAATTTGAAATATGAACATCATTAAATATTACTTAAATATACGACTAACTTATTTATTATTATGTTGGCTAAAGAGTTCAAGAAAAATGTCAAATTACCCAAAGATATTCAACATATACCACCGCCTTTGGGATGGTATAAATCCGAAAAGTTCGATGGTTATAGAACTATCTTTGAAAAAGATAACAATCGCTTTATATCCAGAAATGATAAAGAGTTTCATGCACCTCAATGGGTTTTAGATTCAATTGTATCAGATTATTCAATTGATGGTGAACTTTGGGCAGGTAGAAATAATTTTGATATGGTAGGAATAGTTCGCAAAAAAGAACCAATTGATGAAGAATGGATTGATATTAAATACATGGTATATGATATACCAAATCTTGATAAACCATTTGAAGAAAGACTTCAAGAACTTAAGAAGATTACAGTGAAGTCAAAGATTCATTGGAATAAATACAGGAAACAATTAACTTATCCATATTGTAATTTAGAGTGTCCTATAATATTTACCGAACAAACGCTCATTAAATCACAAGAACAATTTGATTCATTATATGATCAAATAATTCAAAATGGCGGAGAAGGAGCCATGCTAAAACACCCCACAGCTCCATATACTAATAAAAAGAGGTCATCATTTATGTTGAAAGTCAAGCCAGCTTTTGATGCTGAAGGGATTATTATTGGTCATAAAAGGGGGAAAGGTAAATATGAAGGTGGTATGCTTGGAGGATTAATTTGTAGACCACTTATTAATAAAGACACATATTCTGTAGTTGATATGAATGATGATCATATATTCTCAATTTCTGGCATGGATGATACCGTAAGAAAGAACTACAAACAAACACATCCGATAAATACTATAATTACTTATGAATATTCTGAAATGACAGCAAAAGGTGTTCCCAGATTTGGTAGATACATTAGAAAAAGGAATGATATTATTATTAAAACAGAAGAAGAATCATCTAATTTAACAGAAAATATAGAGAAAATTATTCATATATTTGAATGTTTTTCAAAATATTATCAATCAAAACAAAAAGTTCATCAGTCAAATGCCTACAATAAATCCATTCAAAGTTTAAGATCTCTAACATCCGATGATGAATTAAATGAATCTACATTAATCAAACTATCCGGAATTGGTAAAAGTATTCTTGAAAAGATTATGATCATTAAACAAACAGGTACTCATCCGGATTATGAAAATATTAAAGACTTTAAAGATCCCAAAGAACATCTATTAAAAATACATGGTGTAGGTCATAAAAAAGCAAAAGATCTAATCGAAATGGGTTTTGACACAATTGAGAAGATAAAAGATCATAAAAATATATCAGAAATATTAAATGATGTTCAGCAATTAGGATTGAAGTATTATGAAGATATTAATGCAAGAATACCTCGAAATGAAATAATTCAACATGAAAAAATATTGAAAACAGTGTTAAAGAATATTGATCCTTATGCTGAATTAACAATAGCTGGATCATATAGAAGAGGGAAGTCTGATAGTGGGGATATTGATGTATTATTGAAAGCAAAATCTCCTAAAACATATAAAATATTTATTAAAGCTCTTCAAAATATAAATGGAATACATAATAAATATTTAACAGAAACTCTTTCTATAGGTCCAAAAAAGTTTATGGGAATCACTGATAAAATTATATGCGAAATAAAAGATGATATTTTGAAACATCGTAGAATTGATATTATGTATACAACACCAGAACAATATCCATTTGCTATCTTATATTTTACTGGTTCTAAAGATTATAATACTAAGGTAAGAAAACATGCATTAGACAGAGGTTTATCAATTAATGAATATAGTTTCAAAGATAAACAGACAAAACAGACAATTAATAAGATATTTCATTCAGAAAAAGACATCATAGAATATCTTGAATTAGATTTTATAGAACCAACTCAAAGATGATTCTGAAAATTATTTTCTATCCATAAATTAATTAATCCTTTATTTTCATTATCATCGCTACTCACATTATCGTCTGCTGTTGAAATTGTATTTTTAATATTAATAAACCCTAAGAAATCAAACTCTGCTTTTTTTATAATATTTATATATCCATTTGTAATTAATATCCATATAATTAATATTAAAAAATAAATACTATTTGATTTGTTATGAAAATAAATACCCTGGATAGATATTATTATTTGAACTAGTAATATTACAATACTATTAGCAAGTTCGCCATATTGAGGTTTTGAATATCTTAAATAATAATCAGTATAATAGATACGAATTATATGATATATATATATCATATCTTTAATAATTTCTAAAGTGAATATTGGAATTAATACCATATATATATTTATATATGTTAAAAAAATAACAATATTATATACTTCATAATATAATGGGAAATATACCCTCAAATGAATCAAATATTGATAAAAAATATAATGATTATATAAAAAAACAGCAAAATATTATTAATCAGCAACAACAACAAATTAATAACTTATATATATCTTCTTTAGATCAACAGCAATTTCAACAACAGCAATTCCAACAACAACAGCAATTTCAACAACAGCAATTCCAACAACAGCAATTTCAACAGCAATTTCAACAGCAATTTCAACAACAGCAATTCCAACAACAAGAATCTCTACCACAAATTGAAAGTTCTAAATATAAATTAGATCCGTTTAAAATCTTAAATATTCCTAAAAATTATGATAAAACTTCATTGAAAAAAGCATATCTTAAAAAAGCAATGAAAACTCATCCAGATAGAGGGGGAGATCCTGAAACATTTCAACAAGTTTCAATTGCTTATACTATCTTATTAAAAAAGTTAGAACATTCTTCAGATCCAGCAGCAGATCATAATGATCTAAAATCTTCATCAAAAAGTTTTACTCAAACACAAGAAAGTCAAGAAAGAAGAAATATAGATATGAAAAATGATTTTGATAATATCCTTTTTAATAAAATATATGAAGAAAATCGCCTACAAGAGGCATTTGATGATGGTTATTCTTCGTGGATGAATGATTCTTCTTCAAATCAAACACAAAATAATACTAAATTATTTCAAAATGGATTTAATAAAGATTTATTTAATCATGAGTTTGAAAAATATAAAAAAGAATCACAATCAAAGCAAGCTGTAATTACATACCAAGATCCACAAACAAGAATTAGTCTTAAAAATCAAGATTCTTTAACAGTTTTAGGTCAAGATAAAATAAGTGATTTTAGTGGAGAAACTAATAGTTTAGCATTTAGAGATTATAAAGATGCTTTTACAAACTCTACATTAATAAGTGTTAATAGTATTTCACTTCAAGATAGACCTCAGTCAATTAAATCATATGAAAGAGAAAGATCTAATATTTCATATGAAATGGATGATAAACAAAGAAGATTATATGAAAATAGTCTTCACGCTCAGGAATTAGCAGAAAAACAAAGGATTCAAAGATTAGAACAATATGATAATAATGCGTCACAAATGCATGAAAAAATCCATCAATTACTCCTTCGATAAATGATTAATACCTCTGGAAGATATAAAATCCCTTTGTTTTTTAGTAGTACATATACATCCTGTACTCGTTGAAAATGTTGATGGACAACAATTCAAGCTTGACCTATTATTTGCTAATATAAACATCTTTTCAGGAGATCCCTTAACACCATCAATAGGATTTCCTTGTGTTTGACTATTATCAGTTTTAACAGCCTTTAACGGTGCTTGTGGTGAAAAATATGTATATAATTCATCATTTGGTACAAACGGGACATTATCGGGGCCACCAAACCAACTTTCTTCATTTCCTGTTTTCAAACAAACACCATCATAGTGACTCATTTTATATTCTTTAGGTTTTTCATTTTGTGCTTTATCAATTTTTTCTTTTGTTTCTTTAATTAAGCGGTTAGTTTCTTTTTGATACTCAGGTCCATTATTTGCCATTCCTTCAATCAAACTTTGACCACTCTTGTTTCCACAACCATATCCTTCTATAATTTCAGGTTTAAAAATCTGTGGTTTCTTTTCATCTGCCCCTTGATACAAGGGTATCTGAACTCTATTTTTAGTATCACTATTAAAATTGTCTATTTTACATAAAAATAATGCTGTAAATAATGTTAATAATATCATTTGAAATGTATCATTCTTTTTTGTTTGATAAAATAGCAAATAAATATAAAGAAGTACTGCTAATAATTTTAAGATATTTTTCATTATAGTATATAGTAGAAAAAAATGTATTATTATTTAATAATTGTTACAATATTATTTATTTTTCATATAGAAACCAGTGTAGGTAATATATTTCTTCGTATAAATGATATAGGTAAATATACATTTAATTTTCAGAGTTTATTTTCATATTTAATACATCCTTTACATAATTCATTTTTATGGAATATAGAATTACTTGATGTAAATTATATATTTATTATTTTAATATCAATTATTATATATTTAATAATAAATGACAGATACAGGGACTTTTCAAAATAAATCAAAAGTATGTTGGGATAATTTAAGATATTCAGGATGTCCTTTAAAAAGAATGGCTAAATTAATAGATTTTCCTCAACAAGGGCGTGAGAAATGCAAAGCGATTAATAATCTTAATGACCTTGACAATTCTTGTAGATTATTATTGTATAACATTAATCCAAGTTTTTTAAAAATTGATGATATTATCAAAGATATTAAAGATCAAGATATTCGAATGCAATCTTTCTTAGAAAAATCTTCAGAGTTTTATAAGAGTATCTTGAACTTTAAAGACGCAATTGATATTTTAAGAACTTATTATAGTGATATATTTGGAGGATCAGAATTATCTGGTAGATGTTTTAAATATGATAATACAGGAAATTTATTGAAAAATACTGATGCAACATTCGAAGATGAAGATGAAAAAATATGTAAATATTTTTTTAGCAAATCTAAAGAAGTTACAGATATAGGTAATAAAAAATCAAACTTAAAAACTACATACAATAAGATGATTAAAAGTCTAAAAAATATAATATTTGAAATTGTAGAATACAATAATTTTTTTGGTCAAATATATGAAAGAGAAAAGGAAGTTTTAAAACAAGTTTTTTTTTTAGGTCCAGAGTTTATTGATAAGGCTCTTGAAGCTATTCCAAAAGAAAATATTACCAGAAACAAATTATGGCATAAATATCACATGGATTATGGAAACTTTAAACCTATGAAAGCTGGGGGTCGTGACTCTCGGAATACAAAAGATTATATACATAGGTCTCCTCATTTTGAATACTCTTTTTATTGGGCCAATTTTTGGAACTTATGGGATTACACAGACACAGATCCATCTGACGAAATGATTTATAAACAAATAGATAGAGTTAATATTAAAAATAATTCAAGTTTAAAAGATACATGTTTAGACCCATACTGGCACACCCAGAGTGATTCTGATAATATAGATTTAAGAAACAGAAGTGTTATAACACCTTTAATTAGTGATATGTATATTAAAAATCTTTCAGTAGATAATTTAATTTTAGATGAAAATGGTGATTCAATTTTTAGTTCTGAAACTGATTTAGATCCAGATCCAGAAAAAGTATTATATTTAATAAATAAATGTAAATTTATTATTGAAAGTTTTATATCTTGGAGACCTATTATAGAAAATCCAATCATAGATATTACTTTTCATGAAGTTTTAAAAGATATAATTAAAAGGGAAAAAATTGGTTCAGATTATCTAAATGGTGATTTAAGACTTGATTTTAGTAAAGAATCAGATCAACAATTGTTTAATAATCTAATGAATAATAATATTGATAACTATAATAACTGTAAAGAATCATTATTTCCGATTTTAAACATGTTAGATTCACAAAAAGAAAATATTACAAAAGCAAATAATTTAAGATTTAATATATCTGATGAAAAATATACTAAATCTCCGGATAAAGTAGATTATAATTGTGAATCTAACTCGTTCAAAACTGAAAATTATTTATCTTCATCAAAAAATTATTTAGATGAAAAAAATTGGGATGTAAATTTCAATTGGAATATGAATGAAACATATACTGATTTAACAAATGATTATAACCCTTTTTTTGATTATAAACCAATCAAATTAAATAGTAATTATGAAAGTACATCTGATTTATGCATGAATGATAAAAAAGAGATAATGTTGAATATTTATAATAATTTAAGAAAAATATATAACTATCACCTTATATTAAATAATTACAAAATAAATGATTGTTTAATTAAAACTGATATAAGTGATAGTTATAATTATAGATTAGATTTTGAAACGTGCGATGAATCTATTTATAAAGAGAATGAAGATACTATCAATTTAAAATTTAATAATTATTTTAGTAATTATATAAGATTTTATAAAGACGTGATTACTTATATGGATGATAGAGAATATGATGAAGTTTCGCATGATTTAACAAATAATATAAATGATATATGTAATGATAGTATATCAAAAAGTAATTGTATTTACAGTTACAATAAAGTTTATGAAATATTAAATCAAAATACAAATGATTATACAAGTCTTATTGGAAGTATATATTTTCCGAAAAAAAATGAGAACTCAGAAATATTACCACAAAATGATAATTTACAAGAGGGATACACAAATAAAGATGATTATAAAATTACAGATTATAGTTGTTTTAAAAGTATAGATAATATTTTTAAAAATTATACAGAAAAAGATTCAATTGATCAATCTTTTTGTTATAATATTATTGAAGATATCGAACAAAATATGATTTTAAATACAAATACAAATACAAATAAATATAAAGTTTTTAAAAATGTTAGTGATTTTTATAATATTGGAACAGATAATAAGAAATATATTACGTCTGGTGTAAATATGAGTTCTATTATGAATAAACCATATATTAATGCGAGGACGTCGGCGAGTACTATAAATCCTCGTAATGATTGTATAAATAATATTACAGAAGAGATTGCTAAAAAAGCATGTAATGATGTAGATGATTGTGAGGGTTTTTACAAAGAACAAATGAATGCTGACCCTAAAACAGGTAGAACACGATTTTGTTTCAAAAAAGGAATTAATGCTGATACTTATGTACCAGAACCAAAAAATAATTCATCATTTTTTATTAAAGAGAATAATATAAAATATAGATATAAAATTAAAGATAACGATAATAAACCAAATATTTGGCGTGAATATGTGAATGCAAACACGTTTGATGAGAGTATTTCATTATCAAGTGATCCAGACTATAAACCTTTATGGGGTATAAATCCAGCTCCTTTTATTGCAGATGATGGAGATAAAGTAGTATTTAATAATTTAGATAAAGATCATCCTTGGAATTGCTCCGGTGAATATACTAATCAAAATGGGGCAAAACTTTCAAGTATTAAACAGGCTTGTGAAAAAAATAATGACTGTGCTGGATTTTTTTCATATTCTACACCTGCAAATGATAATGGTAAAACATCTCGTGTTTGTTTTATTTATAAAAAATATTTGGGAAATAAATATAAACCAATTTCATTAGTGGAGAGAAAACAAGGTACCAATGTTGAACCACATAAATCTGTATTTTTAAAAGAAGAATATTTTCCAGATATTCCAAATAATATTATGGGTGATTCATTTTCATATGAAGAAATATATGATAATTGTAATATAAAAAAAGAAAATGATTTAGATAAAACTAAATTATATGATTATTGTAATTTTTATCCTAAAAAATCAGAATGTTATAATATTGATAAAAATAATTCTAAAAATCAAGAAACAGATCTTTATAATATAAGGAATAATTGTAATTCAGATCCATCATGTAAATATCTTAAAACTATTAGTAAAGATGGAAATATTACTAAATTATGTAAACAAAATAATGTCGATAAATATGATATATTTGAAAGTAATAATAGTGATACATATATTTTTAAAAAAAATGATAATTTAGAATTAATATCAGATGATAATAAAGACTATTATATTCATTATCAAGATCATTTTGTACCAGAAAAATTAGGTTTATCAAGTAGACTTAATTTATGTAAGTATGCAGATGAATATTATTTATCTTCTTCTACTCAAGGATATTCATCCCCCGGGACTCGTGTTACACCAGCACAACAAGCGATGGATATAAACTACCAAATATTAAAAGATTGTAATAATAAAAAATGGCCACATTATACACAAGATAATATTTACTCAAATACATCTCCTGAAAATATTAAAAATAAAATTGAATGGAACTCAGATAATAATTATGTAAGCATAAATGATAATGATAAATTATTAGATGTTAATTATGATTATCCAAAATCAGCTGTATTCTATTCAGAAAAATCTCGAAATATTATGAATAAAAAACTACAAAATCCAAGTTGTGTTGATATTGCAGGTGTTCCAAATACTGAAGAAGGAATAAACTCTATAATTAATACATGTAAAACAATATGTAATAATGAAGATAATTATTTTAATAAATGTAGGGGTAAATTAGTGGATGAAAAAAGTATTAAAACAAATGATGGAAATTGGAGGTTTGAAGAAAATATTTTGAAAACCCAAAATACAGATTTTTTAAGACAAAATGAAAATGAATATATAAATGATCAATGTAATTCAATTACAAATGAAACAGATTGTAATATATCAGTGGCTAAAACAATTCCATTAGATATAAAACCAAATACTGGTTTTGAAATTGTACCATCAGGTGAGGGAGTTAGATGTAAATGGATTTATAATGAAAATGTAGATGAAAATGATAAAAGTAACTATGGAAAATGTATTCCAAATATATCAGAAGATGGAATCATTTCAGAAAATGATAAATGTCAGATAGAATCTCCAGAAATACAAGGTAAAGATTGTTCAGGATTTAATGCATGGGTCTATAAAAATGATAATAGGGCGCAAGCCACTTGTTGCTTTAAAAATAGTATAAATATTCCAGAAAGAGATGATATTTCTAATAAAGATAGTGTTAATTTAATGAATCAAATTGATGTTTGTAATAATTCTATTACAGAAATAGCAAATCAAGAAGATAAAACAAACTATTTTTTAAATAATAATAAACATATAATAAAATCAACTATAACAGATAAAGGATCGTGTCAAAAATTATTTGAAAATGCGAGTGTAGATGATAAACTGGGTTTAAAAAATAAAGATACTGCGTTGGGACACCTTGAAGCTTCTGGAGAATGGAAACATGATTCAACATATTCAGGTTATTATTCTAAACATCCATATTGGTATAAAAAACAAATATCTGAAAAGACATTTGATGAATTATATAAAGAATATGAATCACAAGAAAGTCAAACTGAAGAAGGTTTAATTAATTATAAAGATTATCTTAATTCTGATAAAATTAAAGAAAATGATAAAACTTATTCGATTAATATACATCAAAGAAAATATAAAGAATATAAAAAACCAATAAATGATACAGAATATGAATTATCAGCATTGGATAAAAAAAATATTAATTATTTATATCCAGAAATCAATATTGATGTAAATACTAAAAATACTATATTTATTCCTGATGTAAATGATGAAAATATAAACAAATGTCAAAAAATATGTGATAATTTAGAAGGTTGTGATAGATTATTTTATAGTACAAGTAATTCTGAACCATATCAAACATCTTGTTCATTTTATACTGGATTATATGATCAATCTGTATCAGAAGAGGATTCAAGTGAAGGGAAATATTTTATTTCAACATCTGATGAAAAATATAATGAAAATTATGAAAATCAATATATTCAAGCACTTATGAATAGTAATTGCAAAATACGGACTAATATTGATAGTAAAATAAATTATGATGATATTCAATCAAAAAAAGAAATAAAAATAAGAAATCCCAAGTGTGCGCAATTTATTGCAAGTACCGAGTGTGTTACAGATTTATGGCCTGGAACTAATCAATTCAATAGTTGCCCACATTGTATAGGAGCTAAATATCAGAGCAGCGCAATGCGGGCCGGATGTAGTGATGGTGGTATTAAAGAGGGTTGTAGTATTCATGATTATAAATCAAGATCAAATATGGAATGTTTAAACTGTATTAAAGATAATATTAATAATAATAATTGTTTTAAACAATTAGCAAATATTTTACCTGAAAAAAGGAAAACATATTTAGATCAAGAATATTGTAAAAATAATCTTAGAAATGTTATAGAAAATGTAAATATAAATTCTGAATGTATTCCGGATTCATATTGTTCCGGATATGAAGATAAAAAAACTGATTGTAATGCAGATATATATTGTAATTTTGAAGAAGGAGAGGGTGATTCTGTTGGAGAATGTAAAAGTATAAAAACATGTTCACAATATAATTCTAAAGCAATATGTAATTCTTGTGGTAAATGTGTATGTCCGAAAGAAGATGTAAGTGAAACTAATGAAACACTTATTCAAGATTCAAGAAATTGTAATGTAATTAAAGAAAAATTAAAAAGTTCTGGAATAAGATGCAATATCGATTCTGATTGTCATGGTGATAATATAACAGGTAAATGTATTAATAATTATTGTGTTTGTGATAAAGGATACATTGGTAATAAATGTCAATATAAAAATAATTATGATCCAAATATTTCTGTATCGTGTAATTTGGATAATTCTAATTCAGATTTATCTAAATGTATGAATAAAGATATATTAAACAATTATTGTAAAGATACATTAAAATATTGTTATAATTTTGATACTTATAATTCACCAGAAATGAGTGATAATGATGTAAAATATAATATATTCAAAAAAATAGTTGATATTGAATCAGATATTAATAATATTGATAAATCAACCCCTAATTTTGAAAGTGAAGAAAGTATCTATTTTAAAGATATTAGAAAATCAGAAACATTCAATAATGATACTATGTATGTTGATCGATCAGAATTTTCATTTGTAACATATTATTATAAATTATTTACTAGAAATATACCATTTATTTTAACATGGTTATTAATATTTATGATTTTATATTTCAAAAAAGATATATCAAAATATATTGAGAAACATAGTATTTATAATGGCGTTTTTAAAGTAGAATAATATTATAAATTATAATAAATGCAAAATCTATATGAGATATTAAATGTTAGTAAAGATTCTTCTTTAGATGAAATTAAAAAATCATATAAAAAACTTGCTTTTAAATATCATCCAGATAAAAATAAAGATAAAGATTCTCAAAAAAAGTTTCAAGATTTAAGTGAAGCATATCAAATATTAAGTAATTCTGAAAAAAGGCAAGATTATGATTTACATGGTGAGATTTTTAATCATTCAAAATCATTTGTTTCTCCAATAGATTTATTTCAATCTTTATTTGAAATAGAATTAAGTAAACATATGTCAGGTATGAGTGAAGGTAATGTATTCTTTTTTTCTGATTTAAGTTCATTACCATTTTCTGTAAATAAAGAAAAACAAACAATTAAAGAAATACCTTTAAAATTAAAAGAGCTTTATTATGGAGTACAAAAAAAGGTATTTGTAGAGCAAAAGCAACAAGATGGAACTATGAAAAATACAAAATATATTTTAAATATAAAAAAAGGATCATCAAATGGTGATAATATTATAGTGAAAGAGGGGGGGCATTATAATGAATCAATGAATAAATATCAAGATTTGGTAATAAAGATTATTGAAGAAAGTAATAATTCTAATATTCAAAGAATTAAAGATGATTTAATAATTCATAAATATATAAGTTTGACTGATAGTTTATGTAATTTAAATACAACATTATCTATATTTGATGAAAAAATATCAATATATACTGAAAATATTATACAATCAGAACATATTTACTATTTAGAAAATAAAGGGATGCCGATTAAAAATACAGATAATTATGGTAAATTATTTATTATTTTTAAAATTAAATATCCCGAATATATTACTGATTATCAAAAAGAAACTATCAAACAAATATTAAATCATGAAGAAGATAATGATTATGATTCTTCAAATAGTTATGAAATATATTATGAAACTGATAAGACATCCAAATTAGGAGATTTAAAAGATTATACAGAAGATAGTAGTATAGGTTGTATTCAACAATAAATTTGAAATAATATATTAATTCATTGAGTAATTTAATTATGGAGTTTTACAAAGAACTAATAAGAATTAACAACATTGAATTATTAAATAATTTGCAAATTAAATATGAAAATAGAAATATAATTCAATATTATAAAGAAAATAATATATGTTTCAGAGTAAAAAGTAATAATTCAATTCAATATAAGTTTCCACAATATAAATCTTTAATAAAACATATAGATAATCGCGTTTAATATATTATTTAATAATATATTAATAAGTGTGTCTAAACTACCACTAAATGTTTAGAATATATAATATTTCAGAATTAATATAAATAATCATGAAGTTTGAGATAAATAATTAAATGATCTGTAAGATGTTTGTAATTTATTTACAGTGATTTTTAATTTATAATTTTTTTTTTCTAAGTAATATATTTGTTGTAATATTTCAAATATATTTTATTATATTTAATATATGAGTTTTCTGTATAATAATAATTTAAATATTGCATCTGAAAATTTGCAATATAATAAACAGATTGATGAACCTAATTTTTTTAAACAATGTACAAATGGTTCTGTAATGTGGGGATCAAATAAACCTATGAATGAAAAATGTCCTACAGATTATCAAGCACATAAAGGCATTCCTTGTCATTCAATATGGAATAATTCTACAAAAAGGAAAATAATTGTAAATCGTTAATACTTAAAAATATTATAATAATAATTATAAATGTTAAAATTAAAAAATATAGGATGTGAAAAGATAAATTTAGATGAAATTAATTATGAATATTATGAAAAAAAAGATGAACAATTTATAAAAAAGAATATTCAGAATCAACCATATTTAAATCCTAATTTTGGTTATTTACAATTATCTTTAATGAATAATTCAAGAATTACTATAACTACTCCAGAAATGCTTTGCTTGTTTGGTTTACAAAAAGGATCTTCTAATTATTTTAGTATGAGCTTACAATTTACAAACTATTTAGAAGATCCTGAAATGAAACAATTTTATGATTTTATAGAAAAAATAGAGTTTTATCATATGTCTAAACTTGGTATTAATGATAAAAATATTGAATTATTTCAAAGTCAAATAAAAAGAGACAAAAATAATAAATATGATCCAAACTTATCAATTAAAGTTCCATTTTCATATAATAAGTTTGAGGTTGATATATTTTCAGATAATTATTCTGGTGTTAATATGTATTATATACAAAACTTTACAAAAATGAAATGTGATATTTTTATTGATAGAATATGGAAGTTTAATGATTCATTTGTATGTAAATGGAAAGTTAAAACTATATTTTTAACATAATAATGCGTTACTAGTTATAAAATATAATAGAATATTTATTAATATGACATCACAAAAGGTATTTAAGTTTGATGAAATAAATTTAAAACATTTTAATTATGAAACACCTCAAAAAAAAGGACAATCATACTTTTCAAATATAAGTTTCAAACAAAAGCCAATTCATATTATTTCTCCTAAATTAAAATGTTTATCACATATTAAAGATATAATTCAAAGTAAATCATCCATGTTAGATGTTGAAGCAATGAATCATGATCATTCATTCTATGATTTTTTAACAAACTTAGATTTAAAAAATATACAAACAACATTCAATAATAGTAAAAAATGGTTTGACAAAGAAATACCAATTGAATTAATTGAAGATATGTATAAAAGATCAAACAAACCTATTAAAAAAGGGGAACATCCTAAAATGAGCTTTAAATTACCCATTTATAAAGAACAATTACAATGTCCTATTTATAATCAAAACAATGATCTAATAAATATAGATAACATAGAGGAAAATGCGGAAGTTATATTATGTATTCATATTAAAGGATTGAAAATATTAAGATCTACATATTACTGTGATATTTATATTTCACAAATTAAAATATTTCAAACAAACAATAAATTTAATTTATTTAAAGAATGCATATTTTCAAAAGAAACAAATGACAATAATTATGAAGATGAAAATGATTTAATAGATACTGAATATATTTCTCAAATTAAAAAAGAAAAAGAAAATAAAATATTAGATTTAGAATCTAAATTATTTTCTATTCAAGGAGAAAAAAAAGATTATTTACAAAAAATTGAAAGTTTAGATAAAAATATCTCAAAATTAGAAAATGAATTATTATTTTTAAAAGAAAATAATTAGTATTCTTTTTATTTTTTTATATATATTATATATATTATGAGTCTAAATGATTGTCAAGAAGCGCTTAAATGGTTATTAATTATATTTTTTACTCTATTAATTTTGGATTGTACTTGCGATATAGGTTTTATGAAGTTTTTAGGTTTTTCAGAGGGATTTGAATTGCAACAACCAATGGTCGGACAACAACCATCAACTATGGGACCTAATCCAGCCCCCCCAACTCCAATTAAAATGGCACCATCACAGGGAGCACCACAAAAAATTGTAGCATCTGAGGCCCTTGGAGAAAATGAAGATTTTGCAAGTGTATCTTTTAAAGGTAGAACACCAGCAACCTGCTATCCTCAAGATACTTTAAAACCAGAAGATTTATTACCAACTGCTGATAGCAAAGCTGTACAGGATTTCAATAATTCTAAGCCAGATGGTGAAGGTATTCTTAAAGGTGTTAACTTTTTAGATGCCGGATTTCATGTTGGTGTAAATACTGTTGGTCAAAGTCTTAGAAATGCTAATCTTCAATTAAGATCTGAACCACCTAATCCTCAAGTCGCCGTTAGTCCATGGAGTAATACAACCATCGCTCCCGACCTTCAAAGAAAACCACTCGAGTTAAATGAATCCTGCCCCGGAGCATAAATCATTTAAATAAATAATTTATCTTTATTATAAATGACAAATCATAAATTTAAAAATAATCCTTATAATACAAATAATAAACTTATCTCTTTAGATGATATTAGTAATATTTTAAAAGAATATAATATTACTAATAAACCAACTAATATTGATATTTATCAACGTGCTTTTATTCATAAATCTTACACTAAATTAAAAGATTATGAAGAATATTCTAAACCTTCTAATTGTCTGGAATTATTCGAAAACTCATATGAAACATTAGAGTTTTTAGGAGATTCTATAATTGGTAATATTATATCATTATATCTTTATCAACGATATTTTATTATTCATAAACAAGATGAAGGATTTTTGACAAAACTTAAGATCAGATTAGTTAATGGAGAACAATTAGCAGAATTTTCTAAAATATTAAAATTACAAAATTTTTTAATAATTTCAAATCATATTGAAGAAAATTGTGAAGGTAAAGAAAATACTAATTTATTAGAAGATATATTTGAATCTTTTATAGGCGCATTATATTTAGATACAAACTCTTATGAAATTGTTACAAACTTTTTAATTAATATTATTGAAACACATATCGATTTTTCTGATCTCATTATGAATGACAATAATTATAAAGACCAAATATTAAGATATTTTCAACATAATTTTTCAATACACCCAAAATATGAAACATTTAAACATGAAAATATATTTATTTCAAATATTTATCTTATTAATGATATTGAAAAAACATTAATCGTCTCCGGTAAAGGATCTACTAAAAAAAAAGCAGAACAAGAAGCTGCTAAAAAATGTTTAATTCATTATCAAATACTTAATAAATAATTTAAATATTATATTCAAATATAATATATGATCATTAATCTTAATCAAAGAGAAACCGAAATATTTATCTCTTGTTTTAAAAGTAATGTAACTACTATAAGCTCTTCAACTATTCAACAATGTATCGATGATGGTCATATAACTCCTGATGATAAAAAATGGATACAAAAACTTAAAATGAATTATTCAAAAACTACTAATAAAGATGAAGATTTAAAGATTATATCACATGATAATAAAACTCTTTTTTCTACAAAAAATACAAATGAAAATGAAGATAAAATTAAGAAATTAAAACAAAAAAAGTTCTCATATAAAGATCAAGTTTCAACATTATATAATTTTTATTCAAAAGTTGATGCATCTAAATCCTATGATGAAGTAAAAAAAATAGTAGATAGAAGAAGAAATAAAGGAGACCCAATTGGAAAACGCATTCCATCTAAACCATGGTTTGAACTTTGTGACAAATTAGAGAAAAAATACAATCAAAATCCTCTCTTATTTTACGATGAAGATACCACCCCTTCACCCCCCTCATTTGTTAAAGATCCACCCAAATTAGAATTAATGGATGAAGATAAAGAAGAAGGCATTTCCCCACAATCTCCCAAATATGACTCACCTGATTGGGATCCAACAGTTTCACCTGATTCTCCAACATTTTCACCTGATTCTCCAAAGCCTGATGATGAACCAACATTTTCACCTGATTCTCCAAAGCCTGATGATGAACCA
>MDTD01133879.1_pt1 | contig 68785 bp, 62 predicted proteins | sample 811221 | NCBI WGS metagenome assembly MDTD01 (sample SAMN05326646, study PRJNA326480) | marine metagenome | isolation source: seawater | place: Pacific Ocean: South West | collected 2011
AGAACCAGAACCAGAACCAGAACCAGAACCAGAACCAGAACCAGAACCAGAACCAGAACCAGAACCAGAACCAGAACCAGAGGCTCCGTTTCCGCCCAGAAGAGCCAGCAGTTCCGGGCCGAGCTCTGTTCCTTCATCCTGGTAGGCACATCCCGATAAGGCTACACAAAGTAAAAGGGTTGCCGACATCCTGGATAGTGCGCGTACCATAGGCAGGTACAGGCCTTCTTTCTTATCCAGGGTCAAGCAAAAAATGTAAAGATCAACTTACCAATAATTACGTAACACGAAAGACGGGCCCCGGGGAATGGCGGCACCTGTCGGAAAAAAGATCATATTTGTATCATCGAATGCGTACTCCGGAAACCCGGGAAATCTGTCCGGTGCCGATAGCAATGGAACGACGATCCCGGACGCCCCAATGATTCGCAATACAAAGCACTCTTGAGGAACAATAACTCCGTGAAACTACATACTGTATACTTCAGATGTGTGGAACAATGAAAGGTCCAGGTTCTGCACGACCCCATAAGATATCCCGCGCTGAATAACTCTGAAGCCCTGATTCACTCCAGCGGCCAGGCAACCAGATTATCTGCGACTGAGCTTTAGAAAATTGTGAACTCGCTGTCACACAACTCGGAAGCCGCAGCCGGGCCATAGTTGCAGCTAATACTGTAAAGCCGTTTCGGACCGGAAGCAGTGCCGCTGGAGTTAAAGGCTACAAACCCTGGATCAATCAGGGTCAGAAAGGAATCTTCCGTACCTGACGAATAGCAAGTGCCCTCACCCTGGGATGACGCTACATTCACGACTACCTGAAGGGCATCGACTTCAAGAAACTGCGAATAATTGCCCGGCATCAGAGTCGAGATATCTTCGGAAGAAAGACCGGCCGCTGTCAGTCGACTACTCATCCGTGCCTTGTAATTATCATCGTAGATCTCATACCTTAAACTGAGACTGTTCCACGTGGTCTCATCTACGAAGATTCCGTCGCTGAAAGACAGTGTCGGATCGCCAAGGTATCCCTGCAGTCGGGCTATTGTAACCGGGCAAACCGCTTGCTGTCCCTGCTGTTCTATGATCTTGAGAGCCCGCTGAGCTTTGACCTTCACGTGCGCCAGGGCTTCCGCATAGTTTTCGGATCCGAATCGGCCCAGGTTGCTGCAAAGAGATCCTGGCGTGCTGACCAGCTCGGCGCGATAATTATCAACTCCGTTCATCGACAGGCGAGCGCATACTCCAGAGAAGCCAGTCAGCAAGAATTGGGCGCGCAGCAAATCTGCACCATCTTCTGAAACAGAATCAACAGGGACGCACTGAGCCGATAGGAGCGCCCCCAGCAGAATCGCAACAAACCCTTTCCGAAGCGAATTAGCAATCCGCCTTCTCCTGTACCGCCTTTTCTCACCTGCTTTCATAACATGGTATCCCCTATTTCCGCAAAAAGTACGCACGAACTAAAATCTCCTGGTCATACCGATTTGCAGAGCCCCCACCTGGTCCTCAGTATCAAAGACAGGCGCTATCACAGGTGACAAAGCGGCTACCATTAGGCTGGCCTGAGATACAGATGGATCCCAACTGTTTTGCCTGGTGACCCGGATTCGCTCGGTCTCGTATTCAACGGTCTCCCCATGCAGTCGGACAAAGACATCAACGTCTTCCACAATCTCGTAATGCACACCAAGGTGAATCGTACTGCTACGAAGGACTTGCCGCAGCGATGATTCGGACTTATCCTGAACTACTTCCCCTATATTATAAATCGTAAGCCGCTCGTCGTTGTAATTTGTGTCCCCGGAAAGTCGTGCTGCATACAGTCCCAGCTCCAACTTCAGAGGAAATTCTGATAGAGGCTGATAAAAAAAGCGGACGCCCCACGTTACACCTTTGCTGCGATGAAAAACGTCGGTCTCTTCGTCCGCCAGATACTGAGATGGGCCGAACGTTGAGGCGCCGGAAGCTGTGAAGGATAAATTCCCATCATGCTGCATAGCGCGATATCCGACGAGCGGTTCGATAGCTAGCCTGTCCACCCATTCATGCTGAATCGATAGACCGGTAAGTTCAAGGATGTCGCGCAGTTGAGCCCGGTACCCGATTTGAATTTCGCCAGATGTTCTCAGGATTCTGGAATAGCTGCCAATGCCAACGCCTGACCTGGTCTGGGATCCAGCAAGATCAGTTAGGTCGCGCCCGGCCTCAAACACTGCAAACTCCGGAGCATAACCAGCCGCTTCCCCGTTCACTTGAACAAAGATTAGATCCCAAACAGGTACAGCAAACCCCAGGCCAAATACACCACTACTTGCTTCGCCAATAGGAGCCTTGAGCTCAGCCTCGCCGTTTACCAGGTTAAAGGAATTGATCTGCGTGTTCAAAGCTTCTGGAAGCAATTCTAGCTCCGCCGGTCCCAGGTAAATCCACATGGCATACGGATTGCGGGCCAGGCGGTCTTGCTCCCGTTGCTCCTGCGCCCGTGCTTTCTCTTCCGCTTCCCGGCGCTCCTGTTCCAGCCGCTCCTGTTCTGCCTGCTCCGCGGCTTCCTGCTCGGCCTTGCGTTTTTCTTCTTCCAGGCGCTTTCTCTCTTCTTCCGCTTTTTGCTTACGCTCTTCTTCTTCCTTCCTCTTCTGTTCCTCGCGCTGCCGCTTTAGCTCATCCTGCTGTTTTCTGTAGGCATCCCCGTAGAAAATGCGGCGCACATTTGCTTTGGTAATAGTCTGCACACCGGCGCGGGTACGGATGGTAATGGTGGTTTCCGACTGGTTGATAATCTGGCCGTCCAGCTCCTGACCGGATTTCAGAATGACTGTATCGGCACCCAGAACGGCGGGAAGAATGAACAGGACAACCAGGAGAAAAAGCGATGCAAATCGATTCATGGGATTAACGTTGGGAAGATACGGTTAAACTGAACGTTGCTGCAGAATTAGTCAAGCGTCATCCCCTAAAGAGGAGACAAATTGGTCAGGTAAAAACCTGGACAAAACGGACGCAGGTTGCGTACAAAAGAGTAACGCGCGTCAAATGTGCATTAATTCTGTGGTTCCAATTCCCAGAACATTGAAGCCAATACGATGCAACTTCTCCGCATCCAACCAGAGCCTACCATCGAAAACAAAGGCCGGCTTCTCCATGGAATTATAGATGCGCTCAAAGTCCAGGTCCTGGTATTCCTTCCAATGCGTGAGCAGAATAATACTGTGGGCTCCTTCGCAGGCTTTGTAAATATCGGCCTCAAAGCGGATATCCCCTTCCTGGTCTTTCAAGTCCCACCGGGCATTTTCCAGGGCTTCTGGATCATGAATGACTACTCTGGCTTTCTCTTCCAGGAGTCCCTGTGTCACAGTAAGCGCCGGAGTCTCTCTTGTATCGTTGGTGTCCGGCTTAAAGGCAAACCCCAGAATGGCCTGCTTCTTTCCGGCCACTGTATTAAACTGAGCTTCCACGATGCGCTTTACGAATCGTTCCATCTGGTATTCGTTCATTGCTACAACGCTTCGCCAGTAGTCCGCTACTTCTTTGAGCCCAAAGGATTCGCAAATATAGCTAAGATTAAGAATGTCTTTCTTAAAGCAGGAACCGCCAAAGCCAACGCCGGCCTGAAGAAACTTTGATCCGATCCGCGAGTCCATGCCAATGGCGCGACTGATTTCGGAAACGTCTGCCCCGGTGGCTTCGCAGAGCGCAGAGACACTGTTTATGGAAGATACTCTCTGGGCCAGAAAGGCATTTGCCACGAGTTTGGAAAGCTCGCTGGACCAGACGTTAGTGAGCAGCACCCGCTCTGTAGGTACCCAGCGACGGTACACATTGGCCAGAGCCTCGCCGGCTTCCTGTCCTGCTGTGCCGGGTTCATTTCCAATGAGTACGCGATCGGGATTGAGTAGATCTTTAATCGCTGTTCCTTCGGCAAGGAATTCAGGATTAGAGAGTACGCTGAATTTTTTGCCTTCGGTGCCACTGTGCAAGATCCGGGAAATGGCCTCGGCAGTCTTCACCGGAACTGTGCTTTTCTCTACAATAATTGTGCCGCTTCGTGCATGTTTGAGGATATCCCGTGCAGCCAGTTCCCAGAACCTGAGGTCCGCGGCCCGGCCAGCGCCCTGACCGTACATCTTGGTAGGTGTGTTTACGCTGACGAAGATCATGTCAGCGCTGGCCAGTAATTCCGGTGATGCTAACTTGAAATGCAGATTCTTTCCGCGTCGACCTTCCACGATTTCCTGAAGTCCGGGTTCATAAACCGGCAGCGAATCAGAATTCCAGGCCTTAATCCTGTCTTCGTTCAGATCGACTACTGTAACATTTATGTCATGGCACTTCTCGGCGATGACGGCCATGGTGGGTCCGCCTACATAGCCGGCGCCCAGACAAAGAATCTCTTTCACTTCTCTGGAACTCATGAATGACTCCTAAACAATTCGGCCCGCACCGTGGCCTCTCACCGACGGGCGGTGAATGAGAGGCTATATTTCAGGAGGGCCCTGCTGTGGCAAGCGGATGCAGTAGCCCGAAAACCTCCCTTTGAAGGTAGCGCCGCTTCGGGCAAAAATGTTTCTTGATTCTGCGGATACTGGAGGCCCTCTGGTTTCATGCTTCGCGGGCCTCTGCTAGCGATTGGTTTTCTCTTTTTCTGGTCCACGATCGTTTCCTACCCCACACTAGATAGACCTCTGGATTTGCGGCATGATTGGCTCACGGCGCACGCTTCCATCAGCCTGGAATACATGTATCAATGCGGTCCCGCGGAAAACCTGGGCGCCAGTGTATTGTTTCTCCCGTCCACCGAGATAGATTGTGAATTTCCGAGTAGAGTCCCGGACCCCGGGAAACGTGTTTACTTGAGCTACCCCTCTGGCTGGCTCTGGGCTTATCTCCCTGCCTATGCTCTTCTACGTTCGGTCCTTCCTGAATCTGTGGCCCCTTATCATATTGTAAGAATTCTGGGCCTCTGTCTGATCAGGCTTCCCCTTCTTGCAGCTCTGATACTTTGGACCAGACACCAGCTAGAATTCTTTCCAGGCTTACCGGAAAGGCCAGCCATCGTCTGTTCCTTCGTGGCCAACGCCATATTTGCTTCCTCACCGGCCTTCCTGCATTACACTCAGAACATAGTGTTCACGGACATGATTGTTCTACCGATTGTTTATGCGTCCGGATTACTGATGTATAGATTCCCGAGGAAAGCCCTTTGGAGTCGTCTGCTTCTCCTCGCCTTTCTACTATGGATTTCCACGGCTACCGCATGGTACGGCGCTCTATGGAGCACTTTTCTGGTCGGACTTCTCTTCTTCGGGCACAAAGAATATGGAGTTAGCCGAAAGCATGCAATGGTTTTGGCCGCAGGGCCCGTTCTCGCAGCCATCCACTATTGCCTCCAGCTCACGCTGCTACCGGGTGGATGGTCGCAGCTTGCAAACACCGCCGCGCAGAGAACTGGTGGCATTTCTGATCTTCTAGCCTTCTATGGACAATCGATTTCCTATTGGAGCTTCAACCTTCCGTTACCCATCGCATGGGGCAGCCTGTTTTTGGGAATCTTAATCGCGGCATATTTTCTGATGGTTCTTTCTTCGGCCTGGAATGCCAGGTCCCGGAGTCGCCAGAGGTTACTGCTTCTCTACGGTCCGCTTCTCTGCAGTATTGCTCATCTTTTAATTCTATCCGAGCATTCCTCCAGGCATGACTTTTCAGCATTGAAGTTTGGCCCTATGATTACGTATTGTATTCTCGCCGGGATCATTTCGGGGTTTCGAAAATTCGGACGGGCTCCAAAGGCAATGCTTCCGGTAAGAGTGCATCATGTGGCCGCATCGACGGCTTTGATCGCAGTGCTATCTACTGGCGCGGTTCGAAAAAGTCACCGATCCACTGCTGGTCTGCCCGAACCAGAGATCGACCACGTCAGCCTGGCCGCTCTGCATCAGAGGATTTCAGAGAATGAGATTCCCGTCACTCTGGCGAGCCCACGAAAGGATGGTTATGTTCCCATGGAGGCCACAGGTTGGAATCCTCCCCAGGGGTTAGCCCTATCCGGTCGCGAGATTTATACCCCTGAGCGCCTCAGGAAGTATGAATCTGCGTTCGCAGCGAGTCATAGGAATGCACCGGTTGCCCTTCTGGGTTTCGCCCCTCACAGAGGTTATCCATGCGAATGGGAGTCCACAGGATTACTCTTCACAGAAGGGATTGCCCTCGTCTGCCGGCCGGGCTGGACCGTTAGGCAGTTTCTGTCGTTCTAGTTCGCTACAACTCCCGGAAACCAGGGTCCAGGGGCACTCAAAGCTCCTTGACCGTTCACCGATGCGGAATTTCCTGTAGCCAGATGAAAGTCCTGGTGACCGGAGGAGCCGGCTACATTGGTAGACATACGGTACAGGCGCTACTCGAGCAGGGTCATAAACCGGTCATCCTGGACAGCCTTGTTTACGGTCATCGAGATTTCCTGACCTCGGCCAATTGTCCCTATTACATCGGCAGTATATCCGATCACGCCCTATTGCGAAGAGTGTTCCGTGAGCACCAGTTCGACGGAGTCATGCATTTTTCGGCCTTTGCCTACGTTGCAGAGTCCGTTCGGCGACCGGACGTATACTACAGGAATAATCTCATGGGCACCATTGAGCTACTGGATCAATGCGTTGAGCATGGCGTTAAAACCTTTGTGTTTTCTTCCACCTGCGCCACCTATGGCCTGGCTCAAACTCCAACGATGGCTGAAAACCATCCGCAGAATCCCGTAAACCCCTATGGTCGTAGCAAATGGATGGTGGAACAGGTACTGAAGGATTACGAAATCGCCTTTGGACTCAAACACGTCATTCTGCGGTATTTCAATGCGGCCGGGGCTCACCCGGACGGACACATAGGCGAAGACCATTCTCCCGAGACTCATCTAATCCCTCTGGTTCTTTATACGGCCATGGGGAAGCTACCAGAAATACAGGTATTTGGCACCGACTATGACACTCCAGACGGGACTTGCATTCGCGACTATATCCATGTTTGCGATCTTGCGGATGCCCATATCCTGGGGTTGCACTATTCCATTCGACACAACAAGAGTGTAGTCGCCAACCTGGGGAATGGTAGCGGCCATTCGGTTCGTCAGGTAATCGAATGTTGCCAGCAGGTTACGGGCAAGAGCATTCCCGCGCGGGAAACCGGACGACGCCCCGGGGATCCTCCCGTTCTGGTGGCGCGCTCAGACTATGCCCGTACCGAGTTGGGCTGGGCGCCGCAGTACTCTTCCCTCCGCACAATAGTTGAACATGCCTACCGATGGCACTTGGGTCGACATGCTTAAGCACAAGCTCACACGTAAGTTCTTGCTCTACGTGTTCTTCTCTGGATTCGCAGCTCTGGTGAATTTTGCCTCCAGATTCCTATACGAAGCTCTACCAGGTGTTAGTTTCGAGGGAGCTGTGGCATTGGCTTATATCTCCGGAATGGCCGTTAATTTCGCCTTCAGCAAATGGATTACGTTTCAGGCAGCCGAATCGGGAAGGCTCCGGCGAGAAGCGATCAAGTTTCTGGTGGTGGCCTCTGTGGGGCTTCTGACAACTCTAACGGTGGCAGCAGCGGCCTTACGAGCCTTTCTGTGGGCGGCCCCCGGATTCGAGGATAGAGTGGGGCTTTCCTTTGATCGGCAAACCCTTGCAGCTCTGGCGCATCTTGCAGGAATGGCCGCGGGTCTGGTAGCCAATTTCCTGGGACATGAACTGATATCGTTTCGCCGAACAGGAATTGCCGAACGCATAAGCGCCCTATGGAGCCGGGAAAAGAAGCTATGAATACGAACCCGAAAGTAGCGGTAATTGGAGCCGGCCCGGCGGGGATGTCCGCTGCCTATTGCCTGGCCCGCGCCGGTTTAGCCACAGTGGATGTGTATGAGGCCAGCGATTCCGTGGGAGGACTGGCGCGAACCATCCAGCTCTGGAACCAGAAGGTAGACATTGGACCGCACCGATTCTTTTCCAGCGACAAAAGAGTGAATGAACTCTGGCTGGAAGTGGCGGGACGCGACTACAAAATGGTAAACCGCCTCACCCGGATCTACTACAAACGAAAGTTCTACTATTATCCGTTAAAGGCCTTCAACGCATTATTTAATCTGGGCATCTTTCAAGCGCTGCTATGCGTTCTTAGTTACGGTCGCCAGCGAATCGCGCCTAAGCCGGAAGATGGAAGCTTCGAGTCCTGGGTGACCCGTCGATTCGGGAAACGACTGTTTCGCATATTCTTTAAGACATACACAGAGAAGCTATGGGGCATCCCCTGCGAAAAGCTGGATTCGGATTTCGCCGCACAAAGAATCAAAAAGCTTTCTCTCTACGAAGCAATCAAGAATGCTCTGTTCCCTTCGAAAGAAAACAAGCACAAGACGCTGGTTGATCAGTTCGCCTATCCCCTGGGCGGAACAGGCGCCATCTATGAGAGGATGTCCCGTTTCGTCGAAGACAAAGGCGGCAAGGTTCATCTCAATACCCCGGTGCAAAAGGTTATTCAGGGGAACGGCAAAGCCACCGGTCTGGAACTGGAAAACGGCCAGACCCATCATTACGATCACATTATTTCAACCATGCCCTTAACTCTGATGGTATCCCGGCTACCCGGAACACCGGAACAGATCCTGGACCGGACGCGGAAACTGAAATTCAGAAATACGATCATCGTCTTTCTGAATGTGGATGCCGTGGAGCTTTTTCCCGACCAGTGGCTTTACGTTCACTCTCCAGAGCTGGACACCGGCAGGATAACTAACTTCAGAAACTGGATTCCCGAGATCTACGGCGAAGAAAAAACCACAATCCTTGCCATGGAACTCTGGTGCTACGACGAAGATTCGATCTGGAGCGAAGACGATGCCCATCTGATAGCGAAAGCCTCAAGCGAGATTCGTAATACAGGACTAATCGGAAAAGCTGAAATCCTGGGCGGCCACGTTTATCGCATTCCGCGATGCTATCCGGTTTACGATACCGGCTACAAAGAAAACCTGAAGCCGGTGGAGGATTATCTATCTGGGATAGAGAACCTGCACGTTATCGGACGCTACGGGGCATTCAAGTACAACAACCAGGACCACAGTATACTGATGGGCATGCTGGCCGCCGAAAACATCCTGGAAGGCAAAAGCCATGATCTCTGGGAGATCAACACCGACTATGAAACCTACCAGGAATCCTACGTAATCACGGAGACCGGTCTGAGTAAACAGGGCTGAGTAAGCATCGCTCAGCAAGCAGGACTCTTCTATTGTTTTGCGGCCCAGTCCCTGACGTGGAAGATAGCGCTTCGCCCCATGGCCAGCACAGCTTCTACGGCATTGCCGCCAATGTGCGGCGTACAAACCAGGTTAGGCAGAGACAGAAAATCCAAATCGTCGGCGGGTTCTCGCTGGTAAACATCCAATGCAGCTCCCGCAATCACTCCCGATTTCAGAGCCGCCGATAGATCCGATTCCTTCACAACGTAACCACGACTGGTGTTGATTAGATAGGCATGGTTTTGCATTTGTTGCAAGAACGTCGCGTTCACCATTTCCCGGGTCTGATCGGTGAGAGGTACGTGCAACGAAACCACATCAGAAGTTTCCAGAAGTTCATCCAGAGACACTTGCCTGGCGCCGAACTCCTTACATACATCGGATTTATCCAGAATATCGTATATTAGAACGTTGCATCCAAAAGGCTGCAGAAGCTGGAGCAGATCATGGCCCACGTGGCCGCATCCGATAATCCCTACAGTCTTTTCAGAAAGTTGGAATCCGCCCCGCTTGTCCCATTCCCCTCCTCGCAGTTTTGTTGAAGTCAGAAACAGATTTCTACACAGACCGATCATGAAAGCCAGAGCCATTTCGCTTACGCTTCGGCGATTCACGCCTCCAGTCCAGCCCAGACCAATACCTCTGCGCTTTAGCGCTTGCTGGTCGATATTGTCCAGCCCCACTCCGTATTTGGCGATGAATTCGAGGCTCGGTAGAGAATCCAGGATTTGCTCGGATATCAGTTCGGTGCCCACTATGGCAGCGCGATAGCCGGACAGAAACTCGATGAGCTCCTGACCTTGAATTACGCTTCCGGTCCGGTTCAGCTTTGCATCCGGGAAATCAGCGGTCAGCTCTTCAATAAGCTGGCTGTTTTTGCAAAAACTGGCGGCGCTTACAGCAGGACCGATCATGAGGAGAAGGTGGAATTGCGGGCCGGGCCTGTCAGCTGAAAAGTGGAAGCCACGGAACAAAGGGCAGTGAAGCCAGAGAAAAAGACCGCCCGCTCCTGCTGCTTCCTCAATTAAGCAGCAGGATTCCCCTCTAATGTAAGTCCAAGAATTACATATTTATGGCGGAGGGACTCACTTCAGGGAATATACTGGTTTCCAGTAGCCCCATCGTTGCCCACAGGTCCGGAGCCAGTTACACTTCCGGCGTTTCCCGGGGTACCGACAGCCAATACGGAACTGCTCAGATCGGGAACCAGACTCACTTCGGATGCGAAAATTGCATAAGAATGCCCCCCGTCCCCTGAACGACCATGGCGCGCATCGCCACCGGGACCACCGGGACCTGATTGCAGTTGAACCGTATCGAGACTGACGGGACTGTCCACGATAACCAGAGCGATGGAAGGACCTCCGCTACCACCGCTCCCGTCTCCTCCGGGACCACCGTCGCCTCCTTTACCGCCGGCGCCGCCACCGCCGCCACGGAATGGACATGTATCGGGACCGTTACCTCCGTCGCCACCGGAACCGCCGGGTCCGCCGGTTCCCGCATTACCACCAGAACCGCCCGGCTCGGAAATCAAAGTCACATTGGTCAGGGAAACGGATGTATTGTTCGCATAGAGTGCGAAGCTACCGCCCCCACCCTGGCCTCCCTTTCCGCCTTCGCCGCCGGAACCAGCAGCGCCACCACCCCCGCCTCCATTGCCGGGAGTGTCCTCGCAAGTAAAGCAGGTGTGAGCTCCACCGCCGCCGCCACCGCTACCAGGGTCGCCATGATTACCGTCGTCACCGTCTCCTCCCGATAATGGCTGGTAAAAGTCGCTCATAGAACCGGGTCCTGAGGCCAAAGTAAGATAAGGGGCTCCCGGGCTGCCATCGTCGCCGTTGCACGTCGCATCTTCGGCAGTGTGTGGCCCATCGCGCTTTGCTGTCCCGCTACCCCCACAAGGCCCATCACCGGCATTACCATCGGTAGCATTTCCAAATCCCGGCGGACCGTTGCCCCCGGCTCCCCCGGAGAAGCCATTGAGTTCCGGAATCGTAGGATGCTCTCCGCCCGCTCCGCCTGCACCTCCATCGCCTTTCGCGGAACAGGATTCGATAGCTCCGCCTGGATCCCCTGGGTCACCGTCCTCTCCCTGTTCTCCATCGGCTCCTTTGCCGCCATCGCCTCCGCGTCCGCCTCGTATTTCCGAGTCCTGAATTTCCAGGTTGGCTAACTGATAGGCATACACTCCGTAGCTGGAACCGGCGGATTCATCCTCGGAAGCCTCTATGCTAATATCACCAGCTCGTATCTCTGAATCTATTATGGTCAACTTTGCGGTCCCGTGTACCAGACGCAGTCCCATGGAATCCTGGGAGGGGGTGCCGGGGCTTGCAGCGCTGATTTCCAGGGTATTCAATTCCGCATCACCATTCAGGTTCACATATCTGACTGCAATATGATGGCCTGAAATCGGAGTTCTCGTGGAGGTATGATTCCAACTCGAATCGAAACCGCCTACAAGGCTAACGCCAGAGGGAACGTCCAGAGTAGCCCCGGTTTCATCGTAGGCGGCGTTTCCCGATCTGGACTGGATGCAAATTGTGTCTCCGGACTGCGATAGACTCAAAGCATGGCTGATGGTTTGGACCGGCTCGGACTGTTCCGCGCCGGATTGCGAGTCGGCCCCGGAGTCAAAAGAAACGAATATGGCGTTCTCTTCTGCGAAGCAGGAAGCTATGCCGTCACTGGAAGCGGTGGGTTCGGGATCCACCGGCTCTCCGGGACCGGTTGTTCCTGGTACGACAGAATCCCCTTCTTCGGGGGGAGTAACCAGTCCCAGTGCGGCCCATGTAAGCGGTTCCGAGGGCTTCCCGGTGCAGACCACACTGGACATAATCATAATTAAAAACAAAGGCCTTGTTAATTAACCTTATAGATGGCTCCATACAAGGTCATATTCTAAACATTTCTAATTAATTCAATCCTTTTCGCTGAGATTTACAGGCCGGAACATGGCGCTATCAATGAAGAACTGGAAGGAAAACGTTAGATATCGACGCTTTCAAGTATCCCCGGCAAGGCTTCTGGCCAGGGATATGCCGCATCGGCAGGGCTACCCCGGCACTTTGGTTTCCCTGTATGCCTGAGAATCACTGCAGGGTAGCGCAGAAATCCGGGCTTCCCGAGTTGGCGGAACCGTATACACATCGAGTAAGAAACAATACTGGATCGGCGGAGGCAGGACCGGAAGAGCCATAAATAGTATCTGCGACCTGGTCGCCGACCCAGCCTGGCTTCAAGGCATTCAGAGTAGGAGCGATGGCCGTTGCGCATGCGGGCTCACCGGCAGCCTGAGCAAACAAAACCGAGAGTACAATATGGACTTCACGCTCGAACTCCAAGAGAGTAGCCATCCGTGCAACGGAAGTTTCTGCGGAAGCGTCTGGGGCTGAGAACCCGATGGACTGTAACGCTCCTACAGTTCTCCCCGTTCCCTCCAAAACGCCATTCACGATATCAAATCGGACCAATTGCGAAAGCTGGGTGGAGCTAATCAGAAGAGGATTCGAAGCCGGATTTGCGATATAATTCTGAACACTGGCGATCGTTGCGGTACAGCTTCCGGGCGCAGTTTGTTGCAAAAGGGACTCCACCGGATAAAGCCGATTCCTCTCCTTTGCCACGTATGCTTGATAATCAGCTCCAAAGAAGAAATTCTGATTGCATCCAGCAGGCGGGATCGGCCTAATCTCGACCCTGAAATCGTTTGCAGCCGGACCATAAATGAATGCACAATCCCCGGAAGGTTCCAGGAGGAGACCCGCAGAAATCAATGTTTGAAGGTCTTCGGTTTCTGAACCGGAGAATCTGGTGCAACTGACTATCGATAGCAACGATAAAATGGCACTGGCCATTAACCTGGACGAAGGCCGTCTTATCCGCTGGCCGCCTTGTTGCAGACAAACGATGCCGATAGATTCAACTTTGAAGTCTTCCCTTTTTCGGAACATGGTGCTGCCCCCCACGGCTCGTTTAGAACCGTTGCTCCCATTGGATCTTGATGTAGCTGGCTCTTTGCGTCTCTCGAGTAGTGAACAATCCCTTTAAAAACAACGGAAAGATGTTGGCTCGAAGACTACCCTGAAGATCATTGTCAGACGTATCGTTGTAAACCTTTTGAGTTTTGAGTAGAACAGTAGAGCCATAGCCTCCTACATGAAGCGAAAGATTGTAAGGTAGCGCGAATCTTAATCCCAGTTTACCGCTGCCGCCGGTACCTTTATAATCGATGGCGGATTCTTCCCGGTTTCCCCGACTTCCATACAGAGTGGAAAAACCCAGAGGCATAGATGAGAAATGAAACGTTCCCTGGTTGGAAATATACCTGGCCTCCCATTCAACATCGGGCAAGTAAGGCGCATACTCCCCGGGTAGCCACTCATCCGGCAATCTTACAATTCCGCGAAGGCCGCCTTCTACGGACCGCATCTTTGAATAGGACCGAACAGAGTACGTGCGATATTGACGATCCGGATTTTGATCGAACGTAGCCAGACCGGCATAGTTGACATCAGCTACTGCCGTACTGCGCCCGAAACCAATCAGGAAATCCACGTCGTAGTCGCCGCCGTATAGAATTTGATAGCCAAGAAAGAGACGACCTTCTTCCCATCGCATACGGTCGTTTTGTACTGTGCCGATCTCGGTAACGTTGCCGAAAACAGTCTCTATATTATTGAGGAAGAGGTTGCGCTGTCGACCGAGCCGGGTGTATGTTTCGCTGCCCTGTTGCCTGCTGACGGAAAAATCAAGGCCTATGAAGTATCTGTTTAGTCCGTATTCCAGCTCACCGGTGGAATGCCATCCATTTCGTGTTTCCAGGCTACCCTGGCCGAAGAGCTGTCCGTTCGAAAAAGAGGCGTCCACTTGCCGATACGTGCGGATCACAGAGAGCCCCATCCAATCATGATCCACGGTGCCCAGGGATAGGCCGGCGCGAATGCGATGCGTCTTGAGGTCCGGATCCCAGATGAGGTCCGAAGCCGAGAATTCGGGAATCCAACTCGAGGGCCCATCGGAATCAGAAGCGTCGCCGGAGTCCGTAGCAGTGGGGTCTTTGTCTTCCGAGCTTTGCTCCTCGTTCTTACGCAACTGCTCCTGTCGCTTTCGCTCTTCTTCGGCCTTGCGCTGTTCTTCCTGCCGGCGGACCTCTTCCAGTCGCTTGCGCTCTTCTTCCTGCCGTCTCTGCTCTTGCTGTCTTTTCAGCTCTTCTTGCCTTCGTCGCTCTTCCTCTTTCTGACGTTCTTCGTCCGGGTCCGGGAAGTTGCCGTACTGGATTCTTGCAATTCGCCCTTTTGAAATAGTCTGCACGCCATCCCGGGTACGAATCACTACAGATCCCTGATTCTGATTGATGATCTGGCCATTCAAGATCTGACCGTTTCGAAGAATGATTCTATCTGCCAACAGGGATGCGGGCATCAGGCTACCGAGGACCAGAAGGAGCGTCAGGGTTTTCTTGGGAAAGCTCATGATAACAAGCCAGGCATTATTAGACGTGCTTCGGAATCTCCAGGTTCAGGGAAAAAGCATCCCGTTTAACGGAAACCGTCATCCGGACCCGGAGAAGACTCATGCTAGCCAGCTGGCCTCCACCGACAAGTACAGTATTTCCATCCTTTAGTACTGAGGCTCGAAACCTACAGCGCCCCGAGCCCCGGAGCGGCTTCCGGCTCGAAGTCTGAATATGCAAAGAGCCGTGTAGTCCACGGCTCCCAACTCATTGCTACTTCGCTTCAAGACTTGATCTCCGAGGTAGCCTGAAACAACCCGGGTCTGTTAGAACTCAAGCCGCATATTTTTTGGCAAAATCGCTCAGATTTACTGGCTTGATTTTGCTGGCGTTTCCCGCAGTCCAGAAGCTCTGGAATCGGGCGGCGCAGACCTCTTCCATGGCCTTAATGGCTGGCTTGAGGAACTTCCTCGGATCGAACTCCGAAGGCTCCGTCGCCATCACCTCGCGCACTGCCGCGGTCCAGGCAAGGCGTAGATCAGTATCGATGTTTACCTTTCTAACGCCGGATTTAATGCCTTTCTGGATTTCTTCTACGGGCACACCATAGGTTTCCGGAATCTGACCGCCGAATTCGTTGATCTTCTTGAGCAGGTCTTCCGGCACGGAGGAGCTTCCGTGCATTACTAGATGCGTATTGGGTAGCTTTGCATTGATTTCCTGGATTCGTTTGATGACCAGCACCTCGCCGGTGGGCTTCTGCTGGAACTTGTAAGCGCCATGGCTTGTGCCGATAGCAACGGCCAGGGCGTCCACACCGGTTGCCTTTACGAACTGCTCCGCTTCGGAAGGATCGGTCAGCAACTGCTCGCGGCTAAGGGTTCCTTCGAATCCATGTCCGTCTTCTTTGTCGCCGGTTAGAGTTTCCAAGGAACCCAGACATCCCAGTTCTCCTTCTACGCTCACTCCCAGACTGTGAGCTACCCGGGTAACTTCCCGGGTTACGTCCACGTTGTATTCGAAATCAGAAGGTGTCTTGGCGTCCTCTTTCAGGGAGCCGTCCATCATCACACTGGTGAATCCAATACGAATAGCGGAGTAGCAAGTGGCCGGGCTGTTGCCATGATCCTGGTGGAGGGCCACCGGAATATGGGGCCATGTCTCTTCCGCAGCGAGAATCAAGTGTCTTACGAAATTCTCCCCGGCATAGCTTCTGGCTCCACGGCTTACCTGTAGAATGACCGGGCTATCCGTCTTTTCAGCCGCATTCATGATAGCCAGTACCTGTTCCAGGTTATTTACGTTGTATGCGGGAATTCCGTAGCCGTTCTCCGCTGCATGATCCAGAAGTAGTCGCATGGGCACCAATGCCATAATAATCCTCCGAGTCCCCATCGGGTTTCCAGACCGCGATCGGGCTGCTTTTATTGATTCTTTCGATTCTGATTAAAGAAAGGGACTGACCATGCTTTTCGGCAAAGCTGTCAGTCCGCAAGCATCTCTAGGAATTCTGTTCCGGGTGGCTGGTAAAGCAGATTTCCAGGCGGCCTCAGAACCGTAACCGACGAAGAGGAGCAGCGGACGGAGAGTCCACTGCGGGCCACTGAGCCAAAAATTCAGATGGAAGGATCAAAACCCCTGGGGATGTCATAGCGCACAACGCATACCTCGCAATACTTCTCGCTTACCAGTCCCAGCCGGATGGCCTGCGCAAACAGGAAGCAGGCCGCGCAGAAGCCTACCGAGAATTCCAGAAAGGAAAAGAATACCAGGATGCCCAGAAGAACCTGCGACACCAGTGTTGCTCCCAGAAGCGCCGAAACCAGGGCTGCCACAGAAAACACTGCGCCCACGAACTGGGCAAATCGCTTGGGAGCGCCGGGAGTAGGACGGAATGGCTTTTTCAGAGGCTTGATGATCAACGCCCGAGCCAGCGCCACCTGCAAAGAGAGCCCGGGGCCGTAGATGAGCCTACCCAGGAACTCATAGACCAGGAAGGCCAACACCAGCCAGTTTTGAGTCACCAGACCCGCCACTGCAGTCAAAAAGACGAGAAATGCGGTGGCCCGCACCGTGTTTTCATCCAGCTGCTCCGGAAAGTCCGGCTTAAATGTGCTCTTTTCACCCATTGTATTGCGCTCCAAATAATGCTACAGACCGGTTGCCCAATTCCCGTCAGGTTCCCGGAGATGGGAGCTCCCAGGGAGCAATCCCTACCTTTCCGATAGGAAACACATTGAGTGTTAACCGGGCAAGCATAATTTCCGTCGGCACCGGCCATGGAACCGGGCCCAGTGGTACGGTCAGCGAGTTGGTCCCGGGAGCTTTCTAGACTTGCAGGATTCGATCCGCGGCTTCGGAAAGGTTGGCCACATGATGCTTGAGCGTTTCAGGCGCTGATGGCCTCCATCGCTCTTCCGGGCCCTCCTCATCACCGATTAGAATCCCAGGAACCCCCCGGTGCTCGCCGCAGGCCAGGTCCCGGAGCCGATCGCCCACCAGCCAGCAATGGGCTGGATCCAGCTGAAATTCGTTTAGCGCCGCATCTACCATCCCGGGCCCGGGTTTTCGGCAATGGCAGTCATCCGCGTCCACATGAGGACAAAAATAGATGCGCTCTATACGTATATGATCCCTCTGCAGCAGCTCCAGAAGGCGCCGGTTCACGGCATATAGCTGCTCCGGGCTAATCAGTCCCCTTCCCACTCCAGATTGATTGGTGAGCACCATAAACATATAGCCGGCGGCCTGTAGTTTGGACAACCCCTGGACAACGCCGGGGAGTAACTCCACTTTGTCGGGATCATTCAAGTAACCGGGATCAGCGTTCAGTGTTTTGTCTCTATCCAGCAGCACGGCCTTTCGCATAAATGAGTGGTGCGGCCCTCCGCTCTGATAGCGGACGGAATGGGAACTGATTTCGGTCATGGGTTTACCATGCGCCCGTCGTTCCAGACAGTGTAAACCTGTTTGACAGGAAGAACGCACTGGCTTTGATTCTGGCATCTTTTCATCAGGTGGAGTAACATGGGGATCATGACCAGGATTCGGGAAAACAAGAAGGCTCTGGGTGGCGGCCTTCTAATCATTGCAATTATTGCCGGCCTATATTTCTGGCTCCGGGACCCGCATCCGCAAATTGAACCCGGTCATATCTCGGGAGAGGGGTTAAAGCAAAGCACTACCTATACCGCGGGCCAGTTCACTCTGGAAGTAGTGAACGCCGAAGATAAGAGCCAGCTCATTGTTCGAAACCTGGCCGATCCCAATCACGTTGTATTCTCCTCCCTTCCCGGCAAATCTCTGGCGGGCACAGGCCGAGCCAATATGGCCATCCATGAGTCCAGGGGATCTTTCACGATAGAAGAAGAATTCGAGGAGATCTGTACCGATCAAATCGTAGAATCCATCTCAGAGCGAAAAGCTCCGGATACGATCCTGATTCGGGGTAGCTTTGTATGCCCGGACGATAGCCGCATTGCCTATCAGATGCGGTTCATCCCGGCAACAGATACACGAATGCTCGTAGAAGTGCAGGCCTTCGAGAAATCGAATCGCACCTTTCTGTTTCTGGAGTCCAGCGAAGAAGAAGGGTACTTTGGCTTCGGAGAGCAATTCACGTACTTCAATCTAAAAGGCAAACGACTGCCCATTCTTGTTCAGGAACAGGGCATTGGCCGGGGCGCCGAGCCCATCACCACCGGCGCAAACATCACAGCCGGAGCCGGCGGAGACTGGCATACCAGTTATGCCGGGGTACCTCACTTCATTACCAGTCGAATGCAATCGCTGATGCTGATGAACTACGAGTACTCGGTATTCGATATGCGAAAAGACAATTACACCGTGGTGGAAGTGGCTTCCCCGCGACTGATGGGCGAAGTCTACTACGGAAAAACTCCAGGGGATCTGGTTACAGCAGCCACGGAATACACCGGGCGAATGAAGGCGCTGCCGGACTGGCTTCATAAGGGGGCCGTTATCGGAATGCAGGGCGGCACCGACGTGGTTCGCGAAAAGCTTGCTCAACTGCAGAAAAACGATACTCCCCTGGCTGGTTTCTGGCTGCAGGACTGGGTGGGCCAGCGCAAGACCAATTTCGGCAAGCAATTGTGGTGGAACTGGGAACTGGATAAGGACCGGTATCCAAACTGGGACCAATTGGTAGCGGACTTGAACGAAGACGAGATTCGAGTACTCACCTACATTAACCCGTTCATCGCCGACATTGGCGATCTTAAAGATAACATTCGCAGAAATCTATTCGAAGAAGCCAAAGATAACGGCTATCTGATTAAAACCCAGGAAGGGGAACCCTATCTGATCCTTAATACCGATTTCCATGCAGGCCTTCTGGACCTGACGAACCCGGAGGCGGTGGCGTGGATCAAATCCATTATCAAGGAAGAACTGATAGCCGTGGGCTCCGCGGGCTGGATGGCAGACTTCGGCGAAGCTCTGCCCTTCGATGCGGTGCTGTACTCCGGGGAGTCTCCGGCCACCTATCATAACCGCTATCCAGAAGTATGGGCGCGAATCAACCGGGAAGCCATTCAGGAAGCCGGGCGCGAAGATATCGTTTTCTTCACACGAAGCGGATTCACGCGAAGCCCCGAGTTCTCTACTCTGTTCTGGCTGGGCGACCAACTGGTTAGCTGGGACAAATACGATGGAATCAAAACTGCCATTACTGGACTGGTTTCCAGCGGCCTATCCGGCTACAGCCTGAATCACTCGGATATTGGGGGCTATACCACCATCACCAATCCCATTGCGGATTACCATCGATCCAAAGAACTATTCCTCCGATGGACCGAGCTTTCCGCTTTCAATGCGGTGTTCCGAACCCATGAAGGCAACCGACCGGAAGAGAACCATCAGTTTCATTCAGACGAGGAAACACTTGAACATTTTGCGAAATTCGCAAAGGTATACACAGCGCTATTCGATTACAGAAAGCAACTATTCGAAGAAGCAGAGACCCTTGGATGGCCGGTCGTCCGGCCTCTTTTCTTCCATTATCCGGAGGATCGAAACACCTACAACATCCACTATGAGCAGTTTCTACTGGGATCGGAAATCCTGGTAGCGCCTGTGGTTGATGAGGGCGATACCACGAAGCAGGTTTACTTCCCGGAAGGACAATGGGTGCATATCTTCACCGGCGAATCATTCGAGGCAGGTAAGGATGGCCTGACAAAAACCATTGATGCGCCCATCGGCACTCCCCCCGCCTTCGTAAAGAAGGGCAACGAGGAACTGCTGACGAAGATTCAAGAGGCGATCAAGTAAACGAAGCACAAGCTCCGAGCCCGGGTTCTCCCGGGACCCGGGACGCTAATCCAGTAAATCCCTCAGGGCCCGGGCAAACTCGCCGGGCCGCTCCTCATGACAGAAATGCCCAGCGTCCAGTTCCACCAGTTTGCCGTTGGGAAAGCTCTCTTCAAAACCCTCCACATAGTTCATGTTAATGATGGGATCTCTGGTTCCGTAGAGTAGCAAGGTCGGCATTTCGAATCGATGCTTGCGAAGTGTAAGCCAGCGTCGCGTATCGTAGGGCAATGTTCTATACCAATAGGATGCAGCGGCGGGAGTGCCCTGAATTCTGTAGCACTCTATAGACTCATGAATGGACTCTTCTGGAATCGACGGCACTCCTTCCGGCGAGCGCAGAAAATATCGTAGAAAGGTCTCTTCCTTGCCCGGAATCAGTTGAGCCGGTAGGTCTGTTTGCTGGAAACTCTGGTACCAATCTACGTCGAAGATACCCTGCTTTGTTTCGCGCCCCCTTCGCAGTCCCTCCAGATGCGTTATGAGCGAAATATTGCTGATTACGAGCTTACGCACATTTTCCGGCCATTGAATGGCAAGTTCTTGAGCTACCACTCCTCCCCAATCGTGCCCGACCAGGTCAAAGCGCTGAATTTGCAATTGATCCAGAAGACCCATGACTTCCGAGGCCATGGTCTGCTTTTTGTAGGTTTTCCAGTCCAGAGACCGCGAGCTATGACCCAGTCCTTTTAAGTCCACGCAGATAATGGAACGAGAAAACCCGGACCCCAGAAGAGCATCCACCACGCCTTTCCAGCTATGCGACGCTTCCGGCCAGCCATGCAGTAGCACCAGGGGATGCTCCGTGAGATTCTCAGAATGGGCGCTCAGGCCCGTTGACTGTTCCTGCGTCGCAGGGGTGTAATGGACGTAGGAGAGCGTTACCGAGCCTATGGTGGCGGTTTTCTTGTGTTCCGGAATTCGCATCTCATTTTTCTGCCTTGCTGGATCAGCGAATCAAGAATAATTCACAGATCCGTTTCGAAGGGAGAGCGGATATCTGAAGGCAGAAAGCCGGACTCTAAGAGCAAGAGATGCGTACGCAATCAATTCAGGATCCCTCTGCCAGCGCGCCCGGGTGATTCCAATTCGTTGCGCCAGAGCCTCGACAAAAAATACGGTATTGACGGATCTGAAGAAGTAGAATCAAGTAGGGTCGCGCAGGACAACCGGACCGAGACAGAAGGCAAACGACATGAAATGCGTAATGAATCATTTTTCGGGAAATCGTGATCGGACTTATGGCCGGAGCGGAACACATATCATGGCTTCGAAATCTGGAGCAAGAAGTCGCCGAGTGGGCGTTGCAGGGGCTCTGGGAGCACGATTCACGCAACGATCTGATCCGATGGAGCGGTGACACAGGCAAGCTTCTAGGACTCGAAGAAACGGAAAACCCCGTAACCCTGGAGCGGTTCCTGCAATGCGTTGCGTCGGAGTTCCGCACCGAAGTCCGTCAGGTTATCCAATCCGGCGAGGAAAACCGGCGCAGCCGACAAATCAGCTTTCGCTCCTCGTCCGGGGCTACCCTGGCCAATGGAGGCCTTCTGGAGGCAATCTGGAAAACGTCCCCCGCCCCGGAACCTCCCGGCACATTCAAGTACGGAGTCTTGCGGCTTTGCGGAGATAGCGAGCGGCGAGGTCCTCTGGAGGAGATAAAAAAGTCTGTATTGCATGATGTCGGTTCCTTCTTCACAACGGACAGCACGCTGGTCGCAACCCTGCAAGATGTTCTCGCCTATTTGAATGAATTTGGCCATTTCAGCGCTTCAGAACTCTGGCTTTCGCATCAGAACAGCCATCGACTCGTAGCGCATCATACAAGGGAGCCGCACGGGCGCCGGTTCTATGAGATTTCAGGCGATGAGATCTCCTTTCCTCATGGAACAGGGCTTCCCGGACACGTAGCCAGGAACGACGACGTTACCGTCTGGGACAATCTGGGCACCAACCAATGGTTTCTACGGAATGAAGCAGCCCGGGAGGCCGGGTTGAAATGCGGAACCGGAATCCCATTGAATGCTGCCGGACTTACCGGTGCCCTGGTCTTTCTGGATCATAAACGAGTACGGCCAGCATATGAAGAACGTCAGGTGTATCAGGCTCTAAGGGAGTTCCTGGCTCGAGAAATCCTGCGAAAGCAAAAGGAAGAAGAGATGCGTTTTCTCTTCGAAGGCGCGCCCGACCTGATGGCTGTGGCGGGCACAGCGGGCCGCTTTGAAAAAGTGAACCCTGCCTTCTCCAGAACGCTGGGATTCTCGGCCGATGAACTCACATCCCGACCATTCACCGAGTTTCTTCACCCGGATGACCGGAACCGCACTCAGGAAGAATACGCAGAAACCATAACTGGCGAACGCCGGGCACGGGGCTTCATAAACCGCTACCTTACCCGAGATGGCGACTATCGATGGATTTCCTGGACTTCTTCCGCAGTCTTTGGTCTGGACGGTCATGTTTTTGCCTACGGACGCGATATATCACAACGAATTGATTACATGCATAAGCTGGAAGAACAGAATGGCCGGCTTCGCGAGATTGCCTGGATTCAATCCCACGTTGTGCGGGCTCCACTCGCCCGACTTATGGGCCTGATCGAACTTTTGAAAATGGAAGCGAATTCCGATCAGCAGCGGCGCTGGGTCTTGCAATCAATCGCCAAATCTGCGCAAGAGCTGGACTCCATTATTGGAGAGATTATCGAAAAATCGCAACAGGTCGAAAACAATGACGGTTATAGTAATCGATGACGACCCGGTAACGGTAACCCTGCTGGAGCGCTTCCTGGATATATGCGATTATCCGCAGCCAGAGACGTACCGGCAGGGAAAAGAGGCACTGGATGTTTTACGTCCTCAATACAGGCCCTCTGCCCATTACGTAATCTTTCTGGATCTGAATATGCCTGTAATGGATGGCTGGGAATTCCTGGACTCCTTACATCCTTTTGCATCCGCAGAGAATATGCAGATTTATGTTGTCACCTCCTCGGTGGATGAAAGGGACCGCAAACAGGCGCTGGCCAGTCCTTTTGTCCGGGACTATCTTGTGAAGCCGGTCTTGCCCGAAACTCTGACGGCGATCAAGAAGAACCTCGGGATATAGGAGCAGATCCCCACCACTGCAAAGATGCTGCGAGAGTCATCCGGCCCTCACCGCTCTGCAACTCTGACCCGATACGTTGTCAGGAATCGACCTTGACAGAGCCATATTGCAGCCGGAATAAATAGCGATGGGCGATGTAGGAGCCAACGTATGAAACCGGTGCAGAAACTGCGATTCTCGGTCGGTGGCCGCTTCTATCTTCTATCACTTCTATTGCTCGGTCTAGTGACATCCTGCGAAGATTCGGCGGGGGAAGAGGACGATCCGATCCTGGTGTCTCATTACGTAACCCGGGAGGATGGGCAGACAGAAGTCATCAGGAATTATATCCATCGAAACGGTCATATTGCATTGAAGACCGATTTCGACTATTCCGGTCCCTTCCAGAATGGGATGGCCTATGTATGCCAGGGTTCCAGCAGATCCACAAACGATAATCGTCCGGACTACATTCGCCTCCTGGATGATCCGAAACGCAAGTGCGGTCTAATGGACCGAAAAGGAGCGCTAATGTTTCCCCTCCGAGGGGACCTGCAAGCGGCCTACTTTCAGCGTGGTCTCGTACTGGCTATGGCCGGTGAAAAATGGGGTCTTCTGAATCGGCAGGGGGACACGATTCTGGACTTCGAATACGATGCCCTCTTCGTCGACGCTAACTTTATTCGCTTTCGACAGGACGGCTACTACGGCTTGATGGATCTACAGGGAAAAATCATCCTGGAAGCAAAATACGTAACGCTAAGCCCTTTCTTCGAAGGATTCGCATTGTTCACAAACGAAGACGGCCAGGTGGGATACATAGAAAACGGAAAGGAAACCATAGTCCATAAGGAAGTGCACTCCGTCCTGCAGGGGACTATGAGTGAAGGTCTGCAGCGGTTCACGAAGATAGAAATCCCGCCGGTAGTAGAAGGACACTTCCGTCATCACCATGGATTAAAGGACCTTCTTGCTATTTATAGCACATATACGATCGGTAAAGTGGGCTTCGTGGATAGCCGCGGCCGACTGCAGATCGAACAAAGATTCGAAAAAGCCGGCGACTTTCATGAAGGACTGGCGGCCGTGGTTGTGGACGGCAAACTGGGATTTATCGATAGCTCGGGAGAACTGGCCATTGAGGCGAAGTTTCCTGCAGGCGAGCTCTGGAATGCAGAATTCTCGGAGGGGCTTGCGCCGGTCCCCGGTGCTTCTGGCTATTTTACTTACATAGACAAAAGCGGAGATGCGAAGATCCGGTTTGTGCAGCTAGGCTCGCAGGACTGGATGCGAGGCCCTCTCTATATGTTGGACAGAGTGGACTCCGATCGGGCCACCTCCTGGGGCGAAAAGCATGGTTACTTTCGCATCGATCATTATGCCAGACCATTCCGAAATGGCCTGGCCGAAATCCGCGTTACGAAGGAGCCTTACGGTCCGAGGTTTCTGGGACTCATGAACCGAGAAGGGAAACTCGTGTATGTCAGCCGAAGCCATCAAATTACAGACAAAGACATCCGGATGTTTCCGGGTCCGTACGCGGCGGAGCGCGTTCCAGAGTCTTTCAGATGAAGAATTGCGACTGAAGGCCCGCCGATGGACGCCGCAGGCGGACGCCCCGGGGGACAGAAAGTGTCATTCCAGAACCTTCCTTTTGCTGGAACAAAGCGGTCTCCCACCCGGACGACGTCACCGCTCTGTTGCTGCGCCGGGTTGCCGATGATAACGTTTCAGAGCCCGGATAGCGAAGTGATAGCGAAGTGACAGCGAAGTGATAGCGAAGCTGACCCAGATCACTCGGCGGGAGGCTTTCCACCCCAACAAAGAAAAAGGCCCCATCCTTTCGGATGAGGCCCATTCTGGATTCGCCCTTCCGGAAGCTTTGGTGGCTGCCGGTAGGGACAGTTTCGAAGGTTCTAGAAATTAGCCGATGGCGTCCTTTCCTTTCTCTCCAGTTCTGATTCGAATCGCTTCCTTGAGTTCAGAGATGAAGATCTTTCCGTCTCCGATGTTTCCGGTGCGGGCTCCATCGATGATGGCCTGCACTGTGGCATCTACGTAGTCTTCATTCACTGCAATCTCAACGATTGTCTTATTCAGAAGGTTCACTTCTGTAATCACACCGCGGTAGGTTTCCGAGAAACCTTTCTGCTGTCCGCATCCCACGGCCGTACTAACGGTCATCTTAGTTACGCCAGCCTTAGCGAGAGAATCCTTAACATCCTTCAGCTTGTGTGGCTGGACAACGGCTTTAATCATTTTCATAGGCCTTATCTCCTTCGCTCTCGCTTACTTCACGTTAATGATCTGGAATCCAGAGTAGGCTTCCTGGCCATGCTCGCCCAGGTCCAGACCTTTCAGTTCTTCTTCTTCGCTCACTCTGAGTCCGATAGTGAACTTCAGTGCCAGAAACAGAATCAAAGCGATTGGGAAAGAGAATGCTCCTGCAGCCAGCACTCCGATCAGCTGAGCCATGAAGGCGCCAGTGCCAAAGATACCTACAGCCAGGGTTCCCCAGATACCACAGGTCAGGTGAACCGAAATCGCACCCACCGGGTCATCAATTTTCAGTTTGTCCAGAAGTAGAACAGATCCTACCACCAGGGCTCCTGAAATCAATCCAATGTACACAGATCCCATGATTTGAACACCGTCAGCTCCAGCGGTAATACCAACCAGACCTGCCAGAGCGCCGTTAAGGGCCATGGAAAGGTCGGGTGACTTGGTGATGATCAGAGCGGTGATAACAGCTCCAACGATACCGCAAGCGGCAGCCAGAGAAGTGGTCACCAGAACATAGGATACTCCAGCAGGGTCGCCAGAAAGAACGGAACCGCCGTTGAATCCGAACCAACCCAGCCACAGAAGGAACATACCGATTGTAGCCAGTGGCATGGAATGACCCATAATCGGGTTAATTCCACCGTTTACATACTTACCGAGACGTGGTCCAAGAACGAGAACTCCCGCCAATGCGGCCCATCCGCCCACAGAGTGAACAAGGGTAGAACCAGCGAAGTCCACAAACTCTCCACCGAAGGATTCGGCAAAGCTCGCGGCATTGAGCCATCCGCCGCCCCATTCCCAGCTACCTACGATAGGATAAACGATCGCTACGTAGATCACCGAGAAGATGATGAAAGCATGCAGCTTAATTCGCTCGGCTACAGCACCGGAAACGATGGTAGCTGCCGTGGCGGCAAACATTCCCTGAAACAGAAAGTCAGTCCAGTAAGGATAGTTTCCGTCGTAGTAGAGTATAGATGTATCTGCCGTAGCCTGGGACTCAAGCCCGAATCCGGCGAAACCAAACCAGGTTCCAGAGATCCATGAATCTCCGGGATACATCAAGTTGAAACCCATGATCGCATAGGTAAGTAGCCCGATAGCGATAATCATGGTGTTCTTGAATAGAATATTTACAGTGTTTTTCGCCTGGGTCAAACCACTTTCGATCATGGCAAATCCCAGGTGCATGAAGAACACCAGGAAGGTTGCAACCATCATCCATACGTTGTCCGCAGTGTAGTCAGCGTAAGTTTGAGCAGAGTCGGCTTTCACCGGACCTACTGTTCCGTCCGCAGCAACTTCCTGGGATACAATCCCGTCGTATGTGATGGTAGTTAACCCGATTTGTTGTGTGATGGTAGCGGTCACCTGGGCAGTGTCGCCCTCGAAGTCCGCTCCGGCTTCTTCTTTGGCTTTCAGAATGCCATCCACTGCTTCTTGCAGCGCTTCTTTGTCGTAATCCAGACTAACGGTTACGGGCGCATTTGCAGGCGCAGCGGGCTCTTCGGCGGACAGACTGGAGACTTTCAAGGATCCGAATGTAATCGGAGCCACAGTCATCGCAGCGAACGCCAGCAGTAGCCATTTCTTCTTACTGGTCATAATCAGCTCCTCGTATTTCCTGTGTTTTGCGTATTCTTCCAGCTTGCTACAGCCCGAAGTTACTCGGGCCGCAAGACCCGTTTCCGTTACCAGTGCAAGGACAGTACCAAGCCCTGGAATTTGCCAAAAAAACCGGCGATCTGCATTCAGGGAACGGCGCAGGGCACGATGCAGAACGGAATCGTAAGGAGGCCGAGCCGCAATCCAGGCGCGGATCCGGGGCTGCACCGGGTTGAAGGGCTTCAAAACTGGCTATTTGGAGGCTTTCTTGCTCGAGTCCGGCTTTCGGCTTATGGGTCCCGTTCCCGGAGGGTCAGCCCGTATGACCGAAGGAGGCTGAATGTAGAGCGGTGGCCCTGAACCGGCTTCAGCCTCCCGGGCGACGCCAGAAGGATCCTGAGCGCGGAGAAAGGCAAGGCAGGATGCGCAATAATTAAGCAGCCCACTTTACAACCCCTGCTTTTGCCTATTTTTTAGGCATATTGCATACCAGGATCCAGCCTACATGGTCGAAGAGAGGATGGGGCCCGCACCCCGGTCTTCGGGAGGGAACGGGAACCGGCCTTCGCTGGACTTAACTTAGCTCAAGCCCAGGCGTTTGTAGATGGCATCTATGTTGCGCAGGAAGTAATCCAGCTGAAAGACCTGCTCGATTTGCTCCTGGCTCAGTTTAGAGGCGACGTCGGGGTTATCTTGACATGCCTGCTTTAGATGTAGCGAAGAATCGCCCCAGACCTTCATACTCATGGATTGCACCACGTCGTAGGCATCGTCCCTGAGCATGCCCGCATCGATCAAAGTAAGCATTAACCTTTGCGAAAAGATCAGCCCTCTGGTCACGTTCAGAGTCTTTTCCATGTTTTCCGGATACACATGCAGTCCGGAAAGCACAAAGATCATTCGCTCCAGAATATAGTCCAGGCCAATGCAGATGTCCGGTAGCACCACTCTTTCTGCGGAAGAATGACTGATGTCTCTTTCATGCCAGAGCGGCATATCGCGATAGGCTACCTGAACATTGGACTGGACCACGCGGGCCAGGCCGCAGATCCGCTCACATACCACCGGGTTACGCTTATGGGGCATGGCGCTGGAACCTTTCTGGCCCTTTGCGAACGGCTCCTCCACTTCACGACCTTCTGATTTTTGCAGAAGTCGGATTTCATTCGCCATTCGATCCAGACCTCCGGCAATGACTCCGCAGACCGACGCAAAGTAGGCATGGCGGTCCCGGTTTACGACCTGGGTGGCCACCGGTTCAGGGCTCAAACCCAGGGATTTGCAGACTTCCTCTTCCAGATCCGGATCGATGTTGCTGAAGGTTCCCACGGCGCCGCTGAGCTTCCCCACGGCGATCTGGCTGCGAGAGCCTTCCAGCCGCGCCTTGTTTCTCAGAAGCTCCGCGTAGAAATGAGCAAACTTCATACCCAGAGTAGTGGGTTCGCCGTGGATTCCGTGGGTACGACCCACCATGGCCTGATCCTTGTATTGCAGGGCCAGTTTTCGAGTGATTTCGATGAGGGCATCCAATCTCTTGAGCAGCAGATCCGCTGACTGAACCAGCTGCATGCAAAGAGCCGTGTCCCCTACATCCGAACTGGTCATTCCGTAATGGATCCAGCGACCGGCAGGGCCAATCCGGTCCCGAACATCGGTTAAAAAGGCAATTACATCATGGTGCACCCTGGATTCGATCTCCAGGATGTCCTGAACGTTAAAATCTGCCTTCTCCTTGATCGCCTTCAGATCCTCATCCGGAACAACGCCTCGCTTGTTCCAGGCTTCGCAGACGGCGATTTCTACATCTAACCAGATGCGATATTTGTTTTCCAGGGTCCAGATCCCTGCGATTTCCGGATGACTGTAGCGATCGATCATAGAGGGCCAGTGTGACGATTCGGGCCTCAGGGGCAACCTTTTCAGGCCCGGTCCCATAGACTGGACGCGGGTTACCTGTCCGTAATGTGCCAAAAGGGACCTGTGCCAGACTGTGGTCTGGTTGCGCTGGGTACCGAGGGCCGAACCCCACCGGCTTCGATTACTTGCCCGGAACAGGTAAGCCCAGACGATTCATCACCATCTGGATATCGTGCCACACATCTTTGCGCAAAGGACTCTTTTCTCCGCCGTTTCTAAGCACGTAGCTGGGATGATAGGTGGGCATGACCGGAATGCCGCGATATTCGGCCCAATTCCCGCGCAGTCTTGTGATCCCCACAGAAGTGTTGAGCAGAAAACGTGTGGAAGGATTACCCAGAGTAACGATTACCTCGGGCTGGATTAACTCGATCTGCCGCACCAGATACGGGCTGCAGGCTGCGGTTTCTTCCGGATCCGGCGGACGATCTCTCGTCCCTTTTTGATCCACCGTAGGGCGGCACTTGACCACATTGGCGATATAGACGTCGGATCGATTCAGCCCCATGCCGTTTTCAATGATTCGAGTTAGCAATTCGCCGGCCCGTCCTACAAACGGTCGGCCGGTTTCATCTTCGGTTTTACCGGGACCTTCGCCAATAAACATAACCCGGGCGCCAGGATCGCCCTCGCCAAACACAACGGTGCGCCGGGTTTCACATAGGCGGCATTCTCTACAGGCAAGCGCCGCCGCTTTCAGGCTTTCCCAGTCTTGTGCTTCCAGGTCTTTCACTATGAGTTATCCGTAGTCAATCGTGGAGGCTGTTTCCCACTCGGGTCCTCGCCGATCCCGCATAGAATCCGCAAGAAGGCATTAAGGACGTTCAGAACAAGGCCAACATGGCCCCGCCGTCCGAAAGAAGGTCAGGGCGATGGCCGTCCTGGTTCGCTAACGCGCTCTGAGTCGATTAGCCCTCCATTAAATGGGAGGCTAGCTCGGCCAGTTTCGATCGCTCGCCTTTGGTCAAAGTGACATGCGCGAAGATGCTTTCGTTTCGCATCCGCTGCGCTGTGAATGTAATTCCGTTAGAGTACAGGTTCAAGTAAGGATGATCGATCTGAAAGAAGTCCCCTGTAAAAACGATTTTGGTTCCTTCCCCGGCACGGGTAATAATCGTCTTTGCTTCGTGGGGCGAAAGATTCTGGGCTTCGTCTACGATCACGTATTGCTCCGGAATCGAACGACCGCGAATATAGGTTAGAGGCTCCACCGCCAGAAGTCCGCTCTGCATCAGGTACTGGATCGTTCCCTGGGCAGGGGCCTGCTTATCGCCCTCTTTATTTCCCGGATCGTCATCGGCGCCCAGGATGAATTCAAGGTTGTCGTATATAGGTTGCATCCAGGGTCGCAATTTTTCGCCCAATTCCCCCGGCAGGAAACCCAGGTCCCGTCCCATGGGGATTACCGGGCGCGCTACCAGAAGCCGTCGATAGCGCTTCTCCTCCAGGATCTGCTCGAGGCCGCAGGCAATGGCAAGCAGCGTCTTCCCGGTACCGGCCATGCCGGCCAGTGTTACAAGTTCGATTTCCGGATCCAGCAAGGCATCCATGGCAAATCTTTGCTCACGGTTCCGCGGGTTGATATTCAGCGCCGCGCGTTCGATAAGCGAGTGGACTTTTTTATCGCTGCGAACTCGGCCCAGTCCGCTTCGACTGGTTCCCTCCAGAGTGACGTACTGGTTGATTTGAAACGGGAACTCCGCCGGCGCTTCCAGGTGAATGCCATCGTCTTCGCTAAATACTCGAATTGCTTCTTCGTCCGGCGCCTCTTCCCGGCTCCGCGCCCCGGAATCCTTTTGCTTTTCGCTACTTCGGCTGGATACGGCGCCCGATGTCCGGGCAGAAGGATCTTCGGAAAGTGCATCCTGACCATCTCGGGACGGCCTATCGGCAGCGCGGGTTTCCGGGACTACGACGGAACCCTCCTCCGAGCCGGACACCGAAGACGAACGAGCGCCGTTGCCGTTTTCGTCCGCCGGTAGCGGCTCGGCCAGACGATCCGCCATAACGGGCTGTCCGGAATAGAACCCGTCTACCACGAAGTCTTCCACCGCAAGTACGCGCTGACCTGAGTAAAGATGATGATTTCGATCCAGTTGATCCTGGCTATAGTCGATAGCCTCCAGGCCAAGAACGTCCGCCTTAATCCTCAGATCCGCATCTTTGGTAACCAGGCGAACGCTCTGGTCTGTGCGCTCCGATATCAAGAGAGCGCAGGCAAGAATGTAGTTGTCTTTGGCGATGTGGTCCAGTCCCGGAGGGATTTGATAATCCGGGTCTTCCAGGATGAATACTCTTAGATCGGCCCCGTTTTCCAGCGAAACGCCTTCGGTGAGGGGACCTTTGCTTCGCAAATCGTCCAGAGTGCGAATGATCTCCCTGGCCGCCTTTCCGATGGCCGTAAGCTCTCGCTTGAAGGAGTCCAATTCTTCAATAACAATTAACGGAATGATCAGGTGAGATTCGGGAAACTTAAGGTAGGCGGATGGATCGATGAGAAATACGTTGGTGTCCACCACTACGAAAGGTTTGCCATCCGGCGGTTGTTCGCTCCCGTAATGGCCTCGGCCTCCGTTTTCCGTCCGCGATCTGTTTTCCTTTTTGTCCGGGCGGGATTTCTTTTTTTCGTGCTTCTTATCGTGCTTTTTGGAGGCCATGTTCAGACCGATGGTGCGGGTCTGCTTTCTTTTGTAGAGGAATTTTTTGCGGCCTTCCGGACTCGCTCTTCATGCGACTTTACATCTACCTGCAGTCCGTCGTCGCCCCAATCGTAGGGTTCCGGTCCTCCGGTGAAGGCCAGTACCATGAGCCAGACGCAGCAGAGTGCGGTGGAGCCCACAAAGGCAGCGAAAAGCGGCGTTCGGATGTAGGAGAAATAGGCCGGCCCGTAGGTGACCAGAAAACCGCTGAGGATGTCCAGGAAGGCCGTGGAGTAAACCAGAACGCCCAGCCAATCGGCAGGTTTTCGCCGGTAGCCATCCGGCAGAATAGACCTCAGCAGATGCACAAGCAGGAATGCGAAGAGCCCATAGGCAAGACTGTGACTAACCGCCACTTTGAGCAGTCCATGCAACGTGGCCGGGTTTCTGAAGCCATCCGGCCGATCCGGGTAGACCTCCAGCATCTTTTCGGAACCGGCATAGAACTCCAGAGCGCCGGCCGGATGCAAACCAATCTTCTCGATGTAGAGCACGCTTCCCGTGGCCAATTGAGCCAGTGTAAAAAGCGAAAACACTACCACCGCTGGCTTGAAAAAGCTATGGTCCTGTAGACGAAAGCTCATCCATTCCCCCGGTAAAGATCTACAAGAATCCAGATGAGAACGCCTGCCAGCATTGCATGCACGGAGAAATACAGAAAAACCACCGCATAGGCGAAGACCCCGCTCAGAGGCACAAGAAATCGAGCTGCGATGTAGACCAGAATCAGAACCGACAATCCCAGAAAGATACCGTTACGGAGGGTTCGGCTACCTCGAATCTGATAAAGCACGGAACCTATGAATAGCAAGGCCATGCCGAAAAGGACCAGGTCGATGTGTAGATCTTCCAGAAGTAGCACTGCCTGGGAACTGAACTCCCCTCCCAGATTCTCATTGACCTGGGCCGGACTGTAACCCACGGAACTCCATTCCCGGGCGAAGTGAGCCGCGGTAAAAAGAAGAAAGAAAATCAGTGCGCCGGTGAGGATCTTTCGCGGACCGTTATCGCTTCGTATGCTTCCTGTTACTAGAAATCTCATTAAGGCTTCTCAAGTTATGGTTGTTCAATCGCAACTAGAGCTTCATTTTTATGATGGCCACTACCATGCGCGTGATTTCTGCACTGGAGCGCGCAGTTAACGTAGCCCCGCTCATGGCCGGCAAATCCTTGCCCGGCTGAATGGGATCGGCGAAGGTCTTACCTTTCAGAATATCCAACCAGCGTTCCGGCGGTCGATACTCCTCGGGCTCGAAGAACGAAATGAGCCGCACATCCATCACCTTACCGGAACCGTCCACGGCAACAAACAGGGTCTGTTCTTTTGTTCGCACTACATCGGTATAGAACGTGCCGTATCCCAGCAGCTTTCCGTTCTTACGGGCCTCGTAGAAGGTGTAGAAACGGCTCTTTAGCTTTTTGTTTATCTGCTCACTCAGGGTCTTCTGTTCCTGTTTGCTGAGATAAACCGGCTTTCGCGTGATCTCGGCCCCCGGAAATACCGCTTTCAGCGCATCATCGGGCTTCTCATACACCCGACCCAGCAGCGGATAGCACGCCAGGATAAGAAGGGCGAGAGCCAGAGCAGCCAGCACCGAGGTACGCCCCTGTTTTCTGATACTCAATCTCATTCTCATGGTGAGATTTGGACGGGCTGGCACGGAGTAAAGCAAATGGAAAAAAATAATTCACCACTCCGTTATGGATCCCGGACACTGGCAAAGTGTCATAATCCAGACCTGATCGAATCAGCCTTTTACGAGATCGTCGATTTCCGGGTAAATGCCCCCAAATCCGCCGTTGCTCATTCCCAGTATGAGAACCGGGGCGCCGGTTTTCGTAGCCAGAGCATATTGCTTCTTGAGAGCGTTCAGAACCCCGGCCGGATCTTTACAGAAATGCGCATCCACGCCGCGTTGCTGCAACTGACGCACTATCGACTTCACATCCAGAAGCACATCCGAGGACACCTTCTTTCGATTAAATACATCCGGCAAGAGGACCGTATTTGCGTCCTGAAGGGCATCCACGTATTCGTGTTCGAAGATGCTTCGGTGACTGGTGGCGCTTCGCGGCTCATACAAGGCGATGATTGTGTAGCCCGGATAGGCCTCGCGCACAGCATCCAACGTTTGCTTAACGGCGGTGGGATGGTGCGCAAAATCTTCCATAAAGATCCGTTCTGAAGCAGCGACGGTTTTCTTTTGTCGCGACCGTTCCCGGGTCTCTACCTTTGCCCTGCCTCCTATGCCGGTGGACGAACCCGCTGCCAAAATTGTGCCGGAGGCCTGGTCTCCAGTCATGGATATACGAACTTGCTGTCTCCGCAGAACGCCAGGGAAGGACTCCAGACCGGCGATGATCTGCGCCTGCGATATGCCAGCCTGACGGGCCAGAAGAGCGGCCGCCGTGGCATTGAAAGTGTTGTGCTGACCAATTAAGGACGGCGTGCATTCGAAATCAAGATCCGGGCGGCCGTCAGGCTTTCTTAGCTTAAAGCGAACGTCAGCCCCTTTTCGTTTACCGTAAGACAGAGAGTTTTTTCCGTAACCCAGAACCGGGCTGAATCGATACTCCTTGCAGACTTCCCGAACGCCGGCATCGGCCATACAGGGAATCAACGCGCCGTTCGGAGGAATCCATCGAAGCAGAATGCGAAACGACTTTTTGTACTGCTCGAAATTCTCGAAAATATCGGCATGATCGTATTCCACGGACGTCAATATCAAATAATGCGGACGGTAATGCAGAAACTTGGATGCCTTATCGAAGAATGCTGTGTCGTATTCGTCGCCTTCGATGACGAAATAGGGATTGTTTTTGCCCGGTATACGAAAGCCTGGATGACCATCCGCTCGCACACCACCAACAAATAATCCGGGCAGATCGGCCGCGCTGACTCTCCTGGATCGGGCGCTTCCATGGCCGACAGAAGACGCTGCCATAGAGGATGACGAAGCCCCGGAGCGAGCCGACCGCGACGCCAGGGCGGCGGCTTCCCCCAGAAGGTAGTCGGTCAGAAACGTAGTGGTAGTCTTTCCATGGGTTCCGGCAACAACCACAACCTTGCGACCTTTAAGGAAGAACTGCTGCAGGGCGGCGGCCATACTGGTAATGGGCAGTCCCAACCGCAAGGTTTCCTCGAGTTCAACGTTTCCGCGGGAGATGGCATTACCGGCGATTACCAGGTCCTTACCCTTCACCGAGCTCTTGTTAAAAGGTCGGGCATCGATTTTCCATTCCTTCAACCGATCCGACATCGGCGGATAGAGATCCTGGTCCGAGCCGCTCACCTTGTGTCCGCTCTGTTTCAGCATGGCAGCCAGATTCCCCATGGCCGCCCCTCCAATACCGATTAGATGAATCTTCATCCTCGGCCTCAGGAGTAGATTTCTCTGAAGATTCTGAAAGTCTTCAATAGATTGTAGAGCAAAGTAAGAATCAGAAGTGGCAGCAGCAGCAATCCGCCGCTAAGAACGTACATGGAAAGCGAATGCAATATCGTCTGGTTGCGAAGGCGAGCCCAGGAAACCACGGTTTGATAGATACAATAGACCGCCGTCGCAAGCATTCCCGCATAGCCCAGGGCCGGATGAAAGAAAAACAGAAACACGGAAGCCGATACCGGCATTAGCAGATACAGCGAAAGGTTTTTCCCTTCCGGCCGCATCTCGAAGAAATCCTTTCGGTCTGGATCGATTCCCCCCGCCACAGTGTATCTTTGCATTCGATCAAAGACGGCCCCGAGAACCAGAAGCCCCAGAATGATTACCGTGGGAAATCCAAAGATGTCGCGCTTTCCAAATCCGCTTCCGGATCCCAGCCGATAGGGACTGATCAGAATCAGTAACGGCAGAAGAATCAAAAACGGAAGATGGTAGAATACGAAGAACCTGAGGCTCTTCAGAGCAGGTCGCTCCAGGAAGCCTGCCACCGCCTGAGAAGGACGGCTCAAGATGGTTTCTACATCGGCTGGTATGGTTCCGAACACAGGGCCAAAATCCTGACGGTCATTGGCACTGTAAACCCGGGTTTTTCTTGAATTAAGGTTGAAGGAGTGGAAGCCCGGACCGGACCCACAGGTCCGGCCCGACTTCAATTAGCGTTTCGCTTAGCCTTTTGCCTGGCCTTTCAATTAGCCCTTAGCTTTCTTGACCGCATCCAGGACCTTGTCGTAGTCAGGCTCCTGACCGATTTCAGGTACCAGCTCGGTGTAGGCGATTTTGTCGTCTTTATCCACAACAAAGACCGCTCGAGCGGAAAGCCCCTGCAGTCCGCCTTCGGCAATGTGAGTCCCGTAAGCCCGGGAAAATCCCATATCTCGGAACTGAGATCCCACAACCACACCGTCCACATTTTCTGAAATGCAGAAACGTTTCATGGCAAAGGGAAGATCGCCGGATACGATAATGGTGGCCACATCGGAGTCGCCAGCCAGCTTTTCGTTGAACTTTTTGGTCTCTGTGGCGCAAACCGGAGTGTCCAGACTGGGCACTGCCACCAGAACCTTAACTTTGCCGGAAAAATCCTTCAGAGAAGCCTCGGACATATCGTCTCGCACAATCTTGAAGTCCGGAGCTTTTGCTCCCGCTTCGGGCATATTTCCTTCGAGACGGATAGGATTACCTTTTAGTGTAACCGTGGCCATAATCACCTCTTGATCAAAAATGTTGTTGTCACAATTAGCTCATTGATTAGAAAAAATCCAACCATTTTATGAAGTCTGGCTCCGCGGTCTGGATCCTTCGAATCCTATCTTATCTTCTGCTGCTTCTGGCTCTGATACCGGTACTCTGGCCCATCGTATTGCCGGCGGGGCTGCTGCTCACCGCCTGGGGCTTCTGGCTCGCCCGACGACGAGCCGGCGAACTGCCCCCCGTATCAGCGCTTTTTCAGGGAAGATTGTTCGAGAAACGAATCCGTAACATTTTCAAGAAGAAAGACGACGGGATGTCGTTCGGGGATGTGCCGGAAGATGCGGCCCTTCGTTCCGCCCGAAGAGCGGCTTTCGCAGTGTTATTAAATCTGGGGTTGTTACTAATTTTGCTTTCCATCTCCTGGCTGGGATTCATAATCCCACTGGACCGGGATCTGGAACCGCTCAGAAAAGAGAGTTACGAGCCGGTAGAGAGATAGGATCAGAGCCGGAAAGCGAGCTCTTTAGAGCCCGCTGTAAAACCTGCAGCGCCAGGGTATCATAAGCGGCACGCAGAAATCATGTTTGCCGAAAGGCCATTGACAGGCGGAGACGATTGGGTCTTGAACCCATGGGCGCCCGCAAAAGGAACAATCAGTTCCATTGCCAGGAGAGTGTTATGAATATTGCCATCTTTACAGATACATTTCTACCCAAGATCGATGGGGTAGCCATTTCCGTGGACCATTTTTGCCGTTATCTGTCGGCCCGGGGGCATAAGTTCATCATATGCTGCCCTAAATATGGTCCCGACGATATCAAAGTCCTGGGCGATGACATCGAAATACTTAGATTCAAAAACGCTCCACTGCCAAGCTATCCTGATATCAAAGTAGTGCTACCGTCCCAGAAGAAGATCCAGAAGGCGGTGAAAGGATTCAAAGCCGATCTGATCCATATCCAAACCCCGGGTCTTCTGGGACAATACGGTGTAATGGCCTCGCGAATGTATGACGTACCTCTGGTGGGCACCTACCACACGCTGGTGTCCGAACAGGAAACTTACATCTCGCTATACCGTCTATTGAAGCTGGACAGGCTCATGTCCTATTTTCAGGCCAACAAGAAGATCAAGAAACGACTGGATAAGATTGAGCGAAAAGATTCCAAATCGCTCAAGAAACAGTTAATCTGGAAACTTACCAACAGCCTTTACGAAACGGCAGAAATCATCATCAGTCCCAGCCATCTTATCCGGGAGGAACTGGTGCAACATGGCGTGCGAAAGCCCGTAGAAGTGGTTTCTAACGGCATGGATCTCAAAGTATTCAAGGGCGAAATCAAGGAATTCTCAGGAAAAGCGCCAAAGCTTTTACATGTTGGACGAATCTCCTATGAAAAGAACTGCGAAGTAGTCATCAAGGCTTTCGCATTGATCCTGGAGCATTTTCCGGAAGCCACTCTGGACATAGTCGGGGACGGGCCGGCGCTGGAATCAATGAAGATCGAAGCCAGACAGCACGATGTATACGACAAGATCAAGTTTCCAGGATTTGTGGCGCGAGACACGCTGCCCAACGTGTATCCGCAGTATGATCTCTTTCTCACCGCCTCCACCATGGAAACCCAGGGTCTGGTAGTACTGGAATCCATGGCCTGCGGTCTTCCCTGCGTGGGGGTCAATTCATTCGCCCTGCCGGAGTTAATCCAGGACGGTCGAAATGGCTATATCGTTGAACCGGGCCATCATATCGATATGGCTCAGCAGGCTATGAAAATCCTCAAAGATCGGGATCTGTATCGCAGCTTCTCGGAACAGAGTCTGGAAATCGCCAAAGAACATGACATCGGCAATTGCGCTCTAAAGTTGGAAAATACATATAAACAGGCCATCGAGTCTTACAAGAAGAAAGGACCGGGACTGCTCAGAACCATAACCGATCCGTTTGGCTGGGCCCGAAATGCGGCCGCCGTCACCGAAGCGGCCCTCTCCGACGAAAAGAAGGACAAGGATAAGGACTGAAACTTTCTTTGCGGTAACCAGAGAGGAGTCGGGCCTACTGAAAAGGCAGTCAGTACCTGGCGCCGAATAACCGACTCTAATAACCAGGGACCCGATTTTTGGTTTGGCGCTCTCGAAAGAGCGCCACCGGCGGAGGCGCCAATGGAGCGCTTCAGAGCGCCGGCCGCCGACAATCGGTTTCCAGGAGATTCCATGCCCCGCCTCAGTTCCTTTCAAATCGGATTCGCTCTGCTGGTTGCCATTTCCGGGGCGCTATGCCATAACACAATCCCGGTGGATGAGTTGGCCCGGGACTTGAGCAAGCTGTCCGTAGAGGAAATACGGGACCGGATGGAGCTCTATATTGACCACCGGGCCGGTTCGGATTATGTGCCCGGGGCGGCTGCGGCGCTGTTCAAAGAAGGCACGCCCATACTCTGGATGCATAAAGGCCTCCGGGAAGACCAGAAAGTATCCATCGCTTCCCTTACAAAACCTTTTACCGCTCTGGTGGCCATCCGACTGGCACGTAGCGGCAAGCTGGATCTGGATGCGCCTCTTGCTGGCTATCTCCCTGAATGGAAAACCCTGGCCGAAAAGCATGTAGAGCTGCAGCCCATTACAGCGCGGATGCTGCTAACACATACGTCGGGTATCGGCTACGAAGCTGCGGACAAAAAGAATAGCTTTAACCTTGCCGGTAAGAATTACCCGCTACCTAAAAAGAAACCAGGAAGTTACCAGTACTCCAATTTTAACTATCATCTGGTGGCATTCATTATCCAGAAGGTAGAGGGAAAAACCCTCACCGAACTGGTGCAACGCTGGATACTGGTTCCGGCCGGAATGAAGGATACCACCGCCAATCATAGCAACGGGGCAGCGGGCATGGTGAGTACCCTGGAAGACCTGACCCGGTTCTGCGAATTTCTCCTGTCGGAGAACGAAAAAGAGTCTTCACCATACTACAGGGTTTTCGCATTAATGAAGAATAGCGAGAACCGCAAGACCAACAGCGAATACGGTCTGGGCTGGCATGTGTATGCCCCGACGAGCGGTCCGGACCTGTTCTTTCACTCCGGCACCTGGTACAATGCGGCGGCCGAAATCTATATTATTCCGGAAAATCGCTCCTACTTTGTGCACCTTGCCAATCCTCCGGACTTCAACAACCGGGATACCATTCGCTACAGAAGCGACATACTCAAAATGGGACGATTGGCCCTGACAAAATCAGAATAAATCGGCGCTTCCCCTTTTCTTCTGGACGTACCCCGGGACCGGTCGGATAATCTGGCTGACGGCCCCGGAGAACCTATGTCCAGGCAGAACAAACACTTTCTTTATTATCTGCTAGCGCCATTTTTGATTTTTCTGGGCGCCCTGGCTGCCTATTGCTCCAGTGGGGACGGCCCGTACCAGGAGGCCATTGAAGACGCCAACGAAATCTATGATCCGGTGGATATGCGAATACCGGATGGCCCGGAGATCGCGCGACATAAGCAGGATGTCATTCAGTGGATGGAACGGTTCCATCGCGGCGGATACTTCACTTCTTTTGCGGTGGCCGTTATTGTAGACGACAGCATCGTCTTTTCGCACTACATAAACTCGGATCCGCACAAGACCTATCCGGTGGCTTCCGTTACAAAAACATTCACCGCCACAACGGCACAGATTCTCATCGACAAAGGAATTCTTAACCCCGAGGAACCGGTATCGGCAATATTTCCCGGAATGAAGTTAGAGCGGCTGGGCCGAGCTCCCATCGTAGTGAATCATTTAATCACTCATACCGCCGGCCTACCCGACCTGCGATATTACAAGGCCTACGAACCAGTAGACTACGATAAGCTTTCTTTCAAGCTGGTGAAGCCCATCTATCCGCCGGGGAAGCATTACCGCTATTCCAACCACGGCTATATGCTTCTGGGCGATATCATCGAGAAGAAAACCGGGCTCACTGTGGAAGAAGCTGTGCGCGTCCATTTCCTCGAACCGGCAGGACTGAAAGATACGCGGGGCCCAAAGACCGGGGCCGGGGGTCTAAAAACCAGCATCCACGATCTGTCGCGATATGCTTCCATGTGGCTCTCCGGCGGGCACATTGACGGAAGGCAGATCATTCAGCCAAAGAGCATCCTGGAAATGCTGCGAAATCCGCTACATGCGCCGGCTTCGCGCAATCAGTTCTATACCGGTCGGGGATGGCGAGTCAAAACGAATGATGAAGGGCTGGTCACATTTTTCCATATCGGAGGAGCAGATTACGTTGCGGCCTGGGTGCAGATGTTTCCACGATATGGCGCCGCGATCTGCTATCTGGGCAATCCCCCGGAGTACACGCCGCCTCTGGAAATGTATCTGGCGGAAATGCAGAAGAAACTGGGCAATCTGGCCACCGCTTTTGTGGGCGCCCGAGAGCCCCTGTATGAATGGAAAAGCGAACCGGCTCCGCCCTGGGTGCGAGATCGGATCGTAGGTACCTACCGCAATCCACTGACCGGCAAAGTAATCGAGATCCGAGATGCCGGGGAAGGCCTCCGTTATCGCAATACCTGGGGCGGCGGCTACTACCTCTACCCGTTCACAACGCATGTTTTCCGCGGCGGCGAGAACTGGCTCACCCACGACTTCGTCTTCGATAAAGAAGGCAACCTGGAAGGTATGGCCAACGGTGATGGTTTTTTCAGGCCTTATTCACAACCCGACAATGAAAGCACCCGGCGCGGCCCATCCACCGAGTCGACCAATTCATCCGATAGCCCCTCCAATGCAACGCTGGAGCGCACGGCAACAAACGAATTGGCCGATTAGTGGAGTAAGGTTCAGCTGAACCCTTACCGGGTGAGCTGAGCGATTACCCACTCACCAGCCCGCGCGTCGCATACAGGAAGACCGAGCAAGGCAGTGGCCGGTGTGGTCGGACTAACCTTCCTGGATGAAAGGATTTACCGCGTGCGACACGAAACGGTGATTCATCCATTACTTGCTCCTACGGTTCCGCTCGTGGTGGGATTGGGACGGATTCCCGGGCTACGAAGGATGAAGGTTCCCATGAAATGGCTATCCAGGATGTATACTCTGGTAAACGACAAGAAGCTCCTATCGATTTTCCTGAAAGACCGCACGTCTGCAGGGGCCAGCGTATCCCTGGGGTTTCTTTCCTCATTTATGAGTTACAGGCCCGATGTAGAACCGGAGAACTTCGCTGTATGCCCGGTGCTTCTGGCTCAGCCCGAAAAGGATCGATGACCCCCGAGCATCTCAGCGACCTATCCCTGCGAAAGCTGCGCACTCCTTACTTCGTAGAGATATTGCAGAATGCCGGCCATTACCCCTACGAAAGCCCGGGCCGAAAGCAATTGCTCGAGGCACTCCTTCGCTTCACGGCCAGAACTACCGCTACCTGACAATAGCGGACAGCTATAACCCGGCCCCGAAAAGCAGAAAGGGGCCGCTGATTCACAGCCAATTGCTTGCAGTCTAACGCAGGTATATATAAACTGTTGTAATCATACTGTAACAAGGAGGATTCATGAGACAACTATCATTGCTACTGCTGGCATCCACCCTCTTTTCCTTCTGCCAGCCCGAGCCTGCTGAACTGCAAAAGCGATGGAAGGCCCATTCAGTGCAGGTGAAGAAAGGGGCCAGTTCTCAATTTGCCGAGTTAATAAAAAAAGAAGCCTATATGGATCTGAGCGTTCCCTTTAACTTCCAGGCAAGGTTACCGGAATCGGACGGAATGTTTTCCCATTTCGATCGCCTGACAAATGTGAGCGGGATGGCCAGCATTGAGCGAAATGAAACCATCGATAAACTGGAAATAAACATCGAATACGAAAAACCCGAAAAACTTCAAGGAAGCAGCGAAAGATTCGCGGTCCACAATGCTTCAGCGGAATCCATTACCATATATTTTGGAATGAACGATGAGTCCGGCGACGGAGGATACCGGGTTACATTCCATCCGGCGGACTGACGGGCATGCTCCGAAGGGGCGGCTCCATTGACCGTCGTTGCGTCGCGAAGGAGCGGCCCCAATAGCTCCTGTTTCGGTACGAAGGGGCCGGATTCCCGAATTTACCAGGCAAGCCTGCCTTCTTTGTCAAAGCCAAAGGCGGTTTTTGCAAGATCGGCTCCGGGGAATTCAAGATCAGAATTCCCCGTGACTCTATAGCTGGAACCGCCGGCTCTGAACAGTGACAGGAAAGCTCGGCCAGCGCCCATGAGCGGAATCTTTGAATCAATGCGCACCACGGAAGTAGTACCCTCCTTTCGGGTTTCTACCGATTCGCCGGATAGAAAGGAATTTCCGCTAAGCTCCAGCGAATAGTTCAACCCCTGCACCAGAAAATCGGCGGCGGCCTGGTTTTTGATCTTCAGATCGAATGCTGTAGCCAGGCTGGCGTCGGAGCCGGCCAGCAAATCCGGCCCCTTGAAGTCAAAATTCTCAACAGCCACATCTGGAAAGAAAGCGGGCACCTTTTGCTCCATAGAAATAGGTACGCTGACGTCCGAAGACACCGAAGCCAGTCTTACCGGGAAATCCGCGGATCCCTGGATACCCATGGTGTATTCTTTCACCGCAGATAAATTCTGAAAAAGTGCTTTGAGTTTGGAAAACTGCAGGTCCAGACGGATAGGAAATTTCGCCACCGAGTTGGCGTTCACGGAAATAGGATCCGTTTTCAGATTTGTAAGATGGTCCTGGTTTATCTTTAGGTCCAGATTCAGAGCGCTGGCCGGCAAGCTCACGGGATACGGGTTGTCCAGTTCCGCATCCAGGCGCACCACCATCCCATCCAGGGAAACATCTTCTATAGAGAACCCGGCAATACGAAACTGCGGCCCGTTAGGATCAAACAAAGCCTGCAGTATGGAGCAGCTCCCGCCCATGTACCATACCAGAAGCAGGCTAATGACCAGACGTCCGAACCGCGCACGGGACCCGGGTTGGCGACGGCCATGCAGTCCGCTTCGATCGAGAGCTTTCAGAATGCTTCGCGTATTTTTACCTGGATTTGCCATAGGATCACTCCCTTGTTAGATTGGGCCGCGCCTCTCTGGCGGTAGCCGCCATGCCTGCCGGTCATTGTCCGATCCTGGCGGAGCAGAAAGGAACGGCAAGAAATAAAGCAGATGGCCGCGCCTTGACTTGAATCAAGGACCGGAAGCCCTTATTATGGTTATGTAGCTCCCTATAGGCCCGGGTAAACCGGGAACATGCGGGAACCTGATTGAACCATCAGAGCCTGCAATAAGACAACAAGTTGAGCTCATTTATGACAGCCAAATCCGAAACACCAACAATAGAACCCTATAGAATGCTATTTCCTCTGGCATGGCTGGGTGCCGGCTTTTCTGTGGGACTATGGATGGCAGTGGCCGTATCCAATCGACTGGGCTGGGGGCTACCGCCTTACCCTGCTTCCCTCCATGCCTATGCCACATTCGCCACATTCATTTTCCCATCGGTATCTGGATTTCTGCTTACAGCTTTGCCCAGGTTTACCGGAACGCCGCTTCCGTCGGTTCAATTTGTTTCCTTCGTTCTGGGGCTGTATCTTGTCGCGCTGGCTGGATTCGCCCTGGGTTCCCCGGGCCTGGTTTGTCTGTTCGCATTGGGAGGACTGGTTGCTACTCTGGCCTTTGCCCGTAAAAGGATGAAAGAATCCATGACGGAACTGCCGGCCTACCTGCGAGCTTTCCTGCCCGCCGGACTGGGCGCTGCGGTGCTGGGGTGGTTGCTAATTCTCATCGGACTATTCATAGAGAATTACCTCCAGAAGGCCTTTCCGGAGCTGGCGGCGGCGCCGTACACGGCAGCAGGACGTACGCTTCTTTTCTATTATAGTATTTCGTTTATTGTCCTGGGCGCCGGATCCCGAATCGCGGTTACGATTCAGGCATCGGACCATGCAGACAAAAACAACTGGCGCCGATCCCTGGAGGAAAACCAGTCCGAACCCCTGATGGTCACGGCGCTGCTTTTCGCTGCGGCCATGCTGGAAATAGCCGGGATTTTGATGGGCGAAGACCGGGCCGGCACCCTTGTGCGCACCGGAGCCCTGCTCTCTTTTTCGGCAGTGTTTTACTGGCTGCTTCTTCGCTTTCGAGTTTACAGAAACTCATTTCGACGGGCGGTTTCTACCGGGCTGTGGATATCGCTCTGGATGATTCTTGCCGGTCTGGCCGCACGGTTTCTCACCGGGCTTTCTTCCGTGCACTGGGTGCATTTATTCTTCGTTGGCGGATTGTCGCTGCTCACGTTTTCGGTAATGACCCGCGTGATCCTTTCCCATGGAAAATGGGATCTAAATCTGGAGAACCGAAGCTTTCTGCTCTGGCTGCCCATTGGGCTTCTGGTTCTGGCAGCGGCCACACGAGCCAGCGCGCATCTGCTACCGGCAAGCTACATGAATCACCTGGGCTACGGAGCCTTCCTATTTATCCTGGCTTTGCTTCTATGGCTGGCGCGTTTCATGGGATTTCTGATTCGGCATAATAAGTAATAGCGGCAACACCACTGGACCACAGAGAAAGCGATAACGGCCGCGATGCCCTCATGCCCCGGGGCCGCCATATCCGCCGGGTCATTACGACGGCCCGCGATCAGCGCAAAAGGGCTTCGTCCAGGTCATGGATTAGAACGGACCGATTGTCTTCGCCCATCTCGACCCGGGCAATAACCGGACAACCGGAGAAATCAGCCACGGTGCGCTGGTTGTCTTCATTCTCCGGACCGAAAAACACCAGACCGGCCAGCTTCAGTCCGCGGCTTCGTATGGCTTCAACGGAAAGCAGCGAATGATTGATGGTGCCCAGCCCGGTGCGACAAACAAGAATTAACGACAAATCCTTGTCCTTTAACCAGTCCGGCCATAATTCCGCTCGATTCAGAGGAACCAGAATACCGCCGGCGCCTTCAACGAACAGTACAGACTGAGCGGTGTCGTTCTGGTCCATCCCACCGCTCTTTCTTGTTTCAGGCCATCTTGGGCCAGCTGTACGGTCCAATCGCAGCAGAGAATCGCGCACTTCCGCAAAGGCCCGGTCCAGATCTTCCCGGTTAATGGACTGTCCGTCCAGCTCTGCAGCGCGGTGGGGCGACAGCGGCTGACTGAAGGTTCGACCCGGATGAAAAAACTCCGATGAACGGCCGCTAAATTGCTGTACTGTTCGCAGATCTCGATCATCGCCTGTTTGAACCGGCTTCCAGTAATGAGCTCCCGGAATAACCTTCATCAACGCCGCCGCCACCATTGTCTTGCCGGCATCGGTGTCCGTAGCTGTAATAAAGAATGTTCGCATGGTCTCCTCTTCGCCGATGGCAATCCTCAGGGTTCCAGCAAACTGCGCCGCCGACCGTTCCTGGAGTCGACTTGCATTCTGCCCTCATCCCGGATGCTTTGCTCATCCCGCCTGGTGTCCTCGGCCCGGTTGCTTTGCTCATCCTGGATGCTTTCCAGAATGCCAATCAGTGCAGATTCCGGAAAGCTGGTACCGCTCAATAGAGGCTTGCCCGGGTTTCCCGGATGAAAGAAAGACAGCGCCGGTACTGCTCCCAGGCCAAAGATTTGCCTGGCCTCGTCGTAATCCCTTTCATCCGTCACATCTACCGATACCAGCAGAAAGGAATCCAGGCGATCCAGGATATCCTTTCTTTCCAGCCGCCGCTTTAGTTCGTCGCAGTTACTGCACCAGTCCGCATGAAAATAGAAAAGAACTGGCTTACGGGTTCGAGTTGCCTGCGCGATAATTTCTTCGTAGTCTTTCTGCAGGCCGCCGGATTCCGATGCGCCCGGGGCAGGGATGGATTGAAATTCGATTTGGCCATACTCCACAGGACGGGCAAGGAGCGCGAATGCGATCAACAGGACGCTTCCCAGTCCAAGTCCAATCCGCTTTCGCTGTTTGTGGGCTTCCAACAGAGACCACAGAATAATCAGCGCGGCGGTGGGGCCAAGAAGGAACGTAAAGGCGCCGGACCACTGAAACTCATTGAAGATGATGGCGGACATGGTACCAAAAAGCACTTGATGGGCTTCGCAAACCAGTCGATTTCTAAATGGAGCGCCACCAGTTTACAAATAGCCGCAACTCTATGAACCAGATGATGAAACCAGAAAAGACAAAGAGTCCTGTTTATGCTACGTTCCCGGGTTTTTCCGGGCTCGGCTGTTGTATTGCGCTCCCCTGGAATCGGAGAAGCTTGCTGTTTTTCGCCATCGTCCTTGTGACCGCTCTGCCCCTGGAAGCTCGACAGACCGATCCGCGAACCTGGACAAAAACGTCTTCGAGTACCAGTGTACTTCTTCCCCCGGAGTATCGACCGCCAGAGCCGCAAACACGCGTGTTTCAGAAAGGCGAGTTCAAGCTCACCCTGTATAGCCGAAAGTTCGCCACCGGCGATATGGTGTACGCCGAGATAGAGCCGGTGCTCGCCCCGGGCCAAAAGATGTCCGAAGAATTGAAAAGAAAGCTGGGTTTGAATCAACTGAAATACAATGGACTGCAAGTGAAGCTTGTGGAACGCCCCTGGGGACTGCGAGGACTGTTTGCCATCTATCCGCATCAGAAGGAGAACGGCTGGCTGGGCTGGACCTATCCTCTAAAGCAGAAGTCAGCCACCGGCGAAGAGACGGGATTTGAGTCTACGCGCCTGCAGGTGCACATCACCAAATTCCCGGTATATACCTCCGAACTGAAGCTGGGCAAATACTCCAATGTCCAGACCTACGAAAAACCGGGCGTGGCCGAACGCATCAAGCGCGAGCGAGAATTGAAAAACAAGGCCTTTGCTTCCCGCGAAGACAACTATATCAAGGATAAGTTGGCTCATCCCCGGGATCTACACAAGATCACTTCGCCTTTTTATGTGACTCGCGTAACCTACAGATACGAAATCAAGAACGGAAAGAAAATCAAACACCCCCCGAAGAGGTACGTTCATAAAGGCCTGGATCTGCGCGGCTGGGTGGGCCATCCGGTTTTTGCCATGGCGCCGGGAAAGGTAGTACTGTCCAGAGAGCTGTTTTTTGAAGGCGGATTCGTTCTGCTGGATCATGGAAACGGAATCAAGTCCGGCTATATGCATCTAAGCGAATTAAAAGCCAAAGAAGGCCAAATTGTAGAGGCCGGGGACTTAATTGCAAAGGCCGGGGCTACAGGCATGGTCACCGCCGCGCATCTGCATCTGTCCATCTGGGTGAACGGCTACCCCGTGGATCCATTGAGCCTGCTCAGTCTACCGGTGCGATACTGACCCGTTTTTTTCGCTGCCATTCTTATTCCAGTAGAAATCCTGTGTAGAATATGATCCACCAGAGATTGAGGATCCGGATCATGGCGGGCGTCGGATCCGTCAGAGGATGACAATCCAGCCCATCCAGATGACTGAATCGATCGGACGTTCGTATCCGGCTAACTCTCCCAGGCGATGCTTCGCAACAACTCCAGGATTCGCGGATGGAAGGGAAATCCCTCCTCCACCGGTTCTTGAATCCATAGCAGATAAGTGGGCTGCGTTGCACTACCTTGAGCCGATTCACTTCGAAAGATGAAAAAGCCCGTGCGAAGTCGATCCGCTTCAAAGCGATCCACATACGTCCAGAATGAGCCCTCCATGGGTATCTGGAAGTCCGGCGGGAAAAGGGATTGTTCCTTCTCCTTCTGCAGATCTTCGATCTGGTCGCTTCGCAGATTACCCAGCAACAACTCGGTTCTGTTGCGGATCTCCTCTCTTCCCAGGATTTCCGGTATGCGATAGAGAATGGCCGACGGTATGCGATCCAGCTTCTCCGGCGCGCTGGTGATTGCCAGGATCGGAACGCCAGGTCCTTCCGTTTCCTGCAACGCGTCGGAGTCATACAAATGCATTCCGTCGGGAATCTGCATCTTCAAATTCGGGGCGCTCTCGGAACGCACCCTTAGAAGACCGTTGGGCCCGGTTTCGATCTCATGACTCAGAGAAAGACCTTGCGAAGATTTCCAGAGGTACTGGTAGGTGGTGAGTAGCAGAGTCTTTTCCAGGTCAATGACCCGGAAAGAAACAAAAACTAATACAAAGAGAGTAAGCCCGGAGAAGGATAGATAAAAGTACAATCGATGTTTGAGCGCAAAGAACAGGACAAGGATGATCACCAGGGTCAGCCAGAAAAGCGCGGACAGCCCTGCCCCATCCAACGCCAGGAATGCGGAAAAGAGCACGGCGAGAATCAATTCTGGAATTAAGGATTTGCCGCGCTGATATCGAGACATTAACTTGCCGAATACAATCAGTAGCAAAGACGCAGTCATGGCTGCGGTCAGTCCGGCCAGGGGAATTCGAATCCAGATGGCATAGGGCTGAAGCCGGAACTGGAAATATAGAAACAGGATGAAACCAATCAGCAGGGTCCAGGACCCGACGGCGGGTTTACCATCCTTGAAGAGCTGAAATTTTTCCCTTGCGCGGGCAAGCGCCGTCCGCAATCTACTGGTTGTTGCTGATTGTTGCATTGAGAGTTCTCAATCCATGGATCTTAAGATAGAAAAACAGGGCAATAACCTTCTGATCAGACTGTTCCATCCCAGGGTGGATGGGGACAATTTGATTCTGAAGGAACTTGATGCGGGATCGTACCATGCAGAACCGGTGGAAAGCCTGAGCATTGATATGGCCGAAATCGAATACATCAATTCCCTGGGAATCACCGAGATAATAAACATCCATCGCAAATTCAGCGAGAAGAATCCCGCGGGATTCAAGCTACAGCTAATGAATGTGGATCGCAAAATCGCCACAATCCTCGAGCTTGTAGACATCCATCGGATCGCAGACATCCAGACCCGCATTTAACCGAGACTGTCCGGTGCGAAGCTATTTCTACTCCAGCGCCACTCTGATCCTCTGTGCCTTACTGGCTTCCTGCAGAGGCTACGACATTCGGCTTTTCCAGGGGTGGGACCGGCTGGAACTGGATTGCTGCTACGTGCAGTACCAGGAAGGCATGGATACGAGCAAGATTCGCGCGGCCATCGAGTGGAAATGGCCCACCGTCAAGGCCATCCAGGAACGATTCTTTCCCCAACTTAAAGACTTCAAGCCTCTCATTGTCGTCTATCCTGACCAGGAAAGCTACAACCGCTCCAGCAAACATCTCCCTGACAATGCGCTGGCCCATTATGACCGCAGCCGAAAGGCTATCCATGTTTCGGTGGACGCTTCCGATGCAGTGTGGCGCCATGAGATGTCCCATCTTTACCTGGACGAAGTTAGTTCCACGGCGCCGTTCTGGTTCCAGGAAGGATTGGCCCGTTTTTTACAGAACTACAATACGCAGAAGCCCACCTGCTCGCCCCAGGCGATTTTGCCCGAGTTCAAGACCTGGGTGGAGAAGAACCCGGAATCCCTGGCGCTAGAAACCCTGGATTTACCCACAAGCGTGGACTTCATGGATCCCACAGGCACAGTTGAAAAAACCGTACTTAGCGGAGTGTTCGTTTACTTCCTGTGGACCCGGGGTGACCTTACAAAAGTAATGCGTGGATTGAGCGATAGTCCACGTTCCGACCCCTTGTTTCACATCACCTACGGCGAACGGGGCGCCATGAACAAACTGCGCCTGGATTACATCTCCTACCTGGAGCGGCCAGTATTCAATGCCGCTCCGGCCAACTGCAGCCCGTAAGGACTTTCGGAGAGCCTTCCGGCGCATTTACTTCTTTTCCGTTACGCTTTATCCTGCATAATGGCCGCGGGGATCTGAATGGGCGTCGAAGCCCGGCCAGATCCCACACCGTTGCCCAGCGAAAAGCCATGATCATGACGCCATTGCAGATTCGATTCAACGATATGGATCCCATGCGAAGGGTGAACAACTCCACCTATGCAAGCTACCTGGAGCTGGGCAGACTGGATTTCTGCAGCAAGTATTTATCCATCCAGGCCCTCGAAGACATCCCTTTTGTGCTTGTGCGAATCGAAATGGACTTGAGGAAATCTCTGCGGCCCAACACTCCGGCCCGGGTTTGTACCTGGGTTTCTCGGATCGGGAAATCGTCCTGGGATTTCTCCGCGCGAATCGAAGGTAGCGAAGACAATGCGATTTATGTAGAAGCAAAAACCGTACAGGTGTTTTATGATTATCGCGAAGACTGTAGCAAACCCATCCCGGATGATTTTCGCGCCTGCCTGGAAAAGGAGATGCTTTAGGGACTTTCGCCCATTCCGCTAGGCGACGATCGGGGCTATTGGGCCCGGGACCGCCGAGGATCCATAACCGGGCACTGATAATTGAGCCCCGGTCAGCCTGCAGTGGATTCGCGGCTGCTCTCTAATGCTTGACTTTCCCGCAAGCCCGTTTACCTATTCTACTGTGGAATTCTTCCGGCAGGCCAGGGGCTTCAAGCAGGTAAGCGAACAGGACTTTGATCGCTTCATATCGAATCTATCCGCGGGTCATACCGTGGATGTTTCCTACTCTGTTGAACCGCCCATAAAAAGCTGGAATGATTTTTCCGACGGCACCCGATGGCCACATAGTGTAGTCGCTTTCCAGCGGCTCACCCCGCTTCCCGAGTATTTCATCCCCGAATGGGCACGGCTGGAGCCGAAAGACTGAGATAGACCTGCATCCCTCCGGAATGGACCACTGGAGCCGCGGGATCAGGACCTGGTCGGGCCGGAAGGCAACGGCGCAATGGATATCACTCTGGTGTCTCTATGTACCGGGTAGCAGCGGAAGCTTCTCCGTGAGCTTCTCCATCAGCTGAATGGATTCCCGGGGCGCATTATCCAAACTGCAAACCGCGGCTGGCCTGCCTTCTTTGTATTCGGCTTCGCTAAATACTTCATCTATGGCAAAACTCATTTCTATGGATGCGAACCGATTGCCATAATGTATTATATTGCAGCCTGTCACTTCTGGTCCCGGGCGTAAGGGATTTTCGCCCAGTAGCGTTTCGGGATGATAAAGGATATGGGCGGGTCCAAATCGGGTTTCGGTTTCCTTGAACAGGCCTTCCTCCTTCCATTGTTTCATCCCTTCGTAAAAGTCGTAGATGGATTCAGGTCCGGCCTCGGGCGGATATACGACCAGGATCAGCCCCAGGCTGGTCTTGCCGGCCTCCAGGTCTGCCTGCAAACGGGAACCAGGTATGATCCAGAGTTGGCAAAGTGTAGTACCGTCTTTATCCGGGCCCAGAAGCAGTGAGTCACGAATCTGGAAACCGGAAAAATCGACAGCCTCCACGTGCTGCTTCATCATGGCACAACTGCTGCCATCCACCAGATAGCGGTATTGTTTGCAGGATGCGAAAGTCACGAAGAAAGCAAGCAAGGCCGCAGGGAGGACCGAAATACGGATGGCTGCCCAGCCGGGCAAGGGGCGCCGAACCGGTATTAAGGATGGTTTGCGATCAGTTCCGTGCCCTTCCCGAACTGGCAATGGCCGTCCATCATCAGTGAGTCTTGAATCTGGACTATTGATACCGCTCATAATTATCGCTCCTGAATGTGCTGGCCCGGCCTGAACCAGGAGATCTAATCAGTATGGCCCTGATAGAATTCAAGCCTTAATCGCAGGCCGACCGGGAATTCGGCACCGGACCCTGGACCTTAAACCGGATCACAAATCCGTTGTGAGGCAACAGTGCCTTCAAAGGTAATCATCGAAAATGCCGGCCTCCGCCCCGGGAAGCGGGCAGAATCATTGACATTTCGTTGGTATCGATCCAGAACTGGATCATACATTCTCTGGTTTTAAGCGACAGCAGGATCTACTTTCCCTGTAAATGCCCGACCAGAACTTGATTTCGAACGCGCCTTAGAGTCCTTCCGGGGATCTGGCGCCAGACACAAAAGGAAGAGTATAGATGATCAACGAGCATAGTTATCCTCCCGCCAAAGATTTCGAACAGGAATCCAACCTGAACTCCTCGCAATACGATGCGATGTACGAAAAATCCGTGAAGGATCCGGAAGGTTTCTGGGCCGAACAGGCCGAAAGACTTGCCTGGTTCAAGAAATGGGACTCGGTGCTGGACCATTCCTTTGGCGATGCAAAAGTAGAATGGTTTAAAGGAGGAAAGCTCAACGTATCCTACAATTGCCTGGACCGACATCTAACCGGAACCCGAAAAAACAAAGCCGCCATCATCTGGGAAGGAGATCACCCAGGCGAATCCAGAACCTATACGTATCAGCAACTCCACCGGGAGGTGAGCCGGCACGCAAATGTCCTCAAAAAGCTCGGTGTGCGCAAAGGCGATCGCGTCCTGATATATCTGCCCATGATTCCGGAGCTGGCCTTTTTTTCCCTGGCCTGCACGCGGATCGGCGCTGTGCATTCAGTGGTCTTTGGCGGGTTTTCTCCGGCGGCGCTGATAGGAAGAATCGAGGACTGTCATCCCACTTTGATCGTAACCTCCGATGCCGGTTTTCGCGGCGGCAAGATCATCGACATGAAAAAGAATGTGGATGAGGCCCTGAACAAATCCAATTTCGCGGTAAAGGACGTGGTAGTTGTGGAGCGAGTGGGCCGCGATTCCAACGCCACTTACAAGGAGGGTCGCGACCACCGCCTGGAAGATATGCTCCGAGATCCCGACCTTCCGGCAACGTGCGAGCCGGAGCAAATGGACTCGGAAGATCCGCTTTTTATCCTCTACACTTCCGGCTCCACCGGTAAACCCAAAGGAGTGCTACACACCACAGCGGGCTACCTTCTGGGAGCCAGCCTCACGCATCATTACGTCTTCGACCACAAAGAAGACGATACCTACTGGTGCACCGCCGACATCGGCTGGATCACCGGACATAGCTACATTCTCTACGGACCGTTAAGCAACGGCGCCACAAGTTTGATGTTCGAAGGAGTGCCGTCCTACCCCGATGCCGGTCGTTTCTGGGAGATTGTAGACAAGTATCAAGTAAATGTTTTCTATACAGCTCCCACCGCCATCCGTGCATTGATGCGCGAAGGAACCGGGCCTGTAGAAAAGCATTCCCTGGATTCACTGCGTCTGCTGGGTACCGTAGGCGAACCCATCAACCCGGAAGCCTGGCAGTGGTATCATAAGAACATCGGTAAGGGGAAATGCCCCATCGTAGATACCTGGTGGCAAACCGAGACCGGTGCCATAATGATCACCCCTCTGCCCGGGGCTACGGCCACCAAACCCGGCTCGGCCACAAAACCATTCTTTGGTGTGCAGCCGGTGATCCTGGATGGCGAAGGCAAAGAACTGGAAGGAGCAGGGTCTGGAAATCTTTGCATCAAATTTCCCTGGCCGTCCATCATGCGAACCGTATACGGCGATCCGGAGCGATTCTTCAACACCTACTTCTCGCAGTTCAAGGGCTACTATTTTACCGGCGATGGAGCTACCCGGGATTCAGATGGCTACTTCTGGGTGACCGGCCGTGTGGATGATGTCCTTAATGTTTCGGGCCATCGGCTGGGGTCAGCCGAAATCGAAAGCGCTCTGGTAGAACACAAAGGTGTGGCCGAATCTGCGGTGGTGGCCTTCCCTCATGACATCAAGGGCCAGGGAATCTATGCCTATGTAACGGTCAAAAACGGATTCACTACGAATGACGAACTCAAGCGCGAACTGACGGATATCGTTTCCGAAAAGATTGGAAAGATCGCCCGCCCGGATGTAATCCACTGGGCCCCCGGTTTGCCCAAGACCCGCTCCGGCAAGATCATGCGAAGGATTCTGCGAAAGATCGCCGAGGGAGTCTACGAAAACCTGGGCGATATTTCAACACTGGCGGATCCGTCGGTAGTCGAGAAACTGATAGAAGACAAGAAGAAGTTTCACAGTTAATCGGGGCGAGGTATTCCTTTCGGGGCGTTAATGCGCAGAGGAAACTCGGAAGGCGGCTTAATGTCCGAGTCGTAACAGTCTTCGCCGGTCGCTGTATGTTGATTTCCGCGACTGTTCAGTGTGCTGTATCGCGATAGTAACGCTACCGACCCTCGAGTATGACTCGGACCAAAAGGAGAGCTCCAATGAATACAAAATCCTCCGAGACATCAAAAAGTGACTCGTTACCTACGTTGATCCCGGAGCTGCCCCGGCTACCGGAACGAATCGTCTGCCTTACCGAGGAATCCGTGGAACTACTCTATATGCTGGGCGAACAACACCGAATCGCCGGCATATCCGTATATGTGGTACGACCGGAACGAGCACGAAAAGAAAAGCCCATGGTTACAAGCTTCATCAAAGGCGATGTAGCCAAAATCAAGGCCCTGAATCCGGATCTGATCATCGGCTTCTCAGATATTCAGGCGGAGCTTGCGGCAAGCCTAATCAAAGAGGGACTTCCTGTTTGGATTACCAACCAGCGAAGTCTGGCACAGATATTCGAAACCATGCTTCAGATTGGGACCATGGTAGGCCGCAGCAATGATACCCTGGCCTTGCTGCAGCAATGGAAAGATAAGCTCGAAGCAGTTTACGGAAGAAACAAAGAGAAAGAGAGGGTTCGGGTCTTTTTTCAGGAATGGGACGACCCCCTTATTCACGGAATCCAGTGGGTTGCCGAACTCATAGAGATCTGTGGCGGAGAGAACTGTCTTTCCGAAGATATGCAGCATCCGGATTCGCACAAGGCGGCTCAGAGGATCACCAGCGTGGAGCGAGTAGCGGAAAGCCAGCCGGATGCTATCATCGGATCCTGGTGCGGCAAGCCCGTGGACTTCCACTGGATACGTCATCAAGATGGGTGGAAAGACACAGTCGCCTTGCAAAAAGACTTACTATTCGAAATAGACTCCAGCATCATTCTACAGCCAGGGCCGGCACTGTTTCTGGAAGGAATCGATGAACTGGAACGGCATATAGATCGGGCAAGAGCTCGGGTTTAGAACGCATATCAATCGGGCCACAGCGCGGGTTTGAACGAACTATTGACCGGGCCCGAATCTAACGCCGGAATGCCATTGGTTGCAGGGAAGAGTCGGGAAGTAACCGCAGCACTGGTGGTCACCCGACGCTGCGGTTGCGATGGAGGACTCGCTCATTAAAATGTTGACAGGGCTCAATTATCCAATCCAGTACTGTATGCTTCGATGTATACCTCGACATTTTCCTACGATCGCAGGCGCAACGCTAGCTTTGCTACTGTTTACCGGCTGCAGTTCCGACATCGAAGAAGCCCGAGCATTCGTCAATTCCACCGAAAAAAAAGGAGCAGCACTCCTGATTGAAATGGCCGAAATCTGCGGCAAAGGATATCTCGTTGGCCATACCTCCACGGAGGCCCTGAAGACTGCGGAAGGCTGGCGTCTTCAATCCCGCTTCTATGTCAGGGACGATGCCAAAGTTCGATCCATAGTAGAAGCGACGCAGAAAACAAGATGGCACATAGCGGACTTCATGGAGTGTATGTTCATAGCTTCAGACAATGAAAAGGTAACATTCATCGAAGCGAAGGTAACCTTTAGCCCCATGGATGATATTTTCAACCCATTGCTTCTGGGTCAGTACAGCCTGGATCGCACTAAACTGGATGAACTGGAAAACTGGCAGGAAAAGCCTTCTTTCTTGGATCGCCACCGAGTGAGTCAATTCATTGAGGCCAGGATGACAACCGACCTGGAAGACTGGAGCGAGATGCAACTGGAATGATTCTCATATTCTTGAGCTGCCGTAGCAAATCCTACAACCAGCTTCGATTTATGTGAAACTCTACATCACTGATCTCTAAGCAGTTCGACGAGCTGCTCGCTTCTCCTTCAACATCTTTCCGGCCAGAGCATAGCCGCCATCGGCGGAGTCAACGAAGTGCACTTCGCGGTGGGAGTCCATGTGAAGAAGGCAGGTAAGTAATGCGCGGTCGCTTTCATGTATGCCGTAGAGAATCTTACCCTCTCGTTCCAACCCGTCCAGGTATTCGATGAACGACGAAAGACCGGTTCGATCCGCATTCAAAGTCATTTTCAGCGAGCCATCGAACTTGTAGTAATCGCTGGAAAGCATCTGATACTCGTTCAAGCGGCTCAAATCATACCAGCCGGACTTTAGAGGCAGGCCGGTCTTTTTTGCGAAAACACAGGCGAATTGCTCCAGCCGAATGCGAAGCATGGTGGCCATCCGGGCCAGCGCTCCGCGACCCACGGTTAAGGCTTTGCCTTCTCGCTTGAGCCCCTCCGATCCGGCCAGTTGAATGCCTTCTAGATGTAGCGGATGGGATTCGCCCAGGAATCGCTTCAAAGCATCCTGAAGTTCGCGCAAGTCTGTAGCCGGAAACTCGGCTTTCTGGAACTCCACCACCAGCGAAAAGGTTATGGGCTTTTTGCCCGGTATGTCCTGCCATCGGCACGTGAATCCTTGAAAATTCGCCTTCGACCCAGGATGCTCATCGCTTATCATGTAGGGCAATGCGAAATCTGTCTTTAGCAAAGACTCTGCATCCTGAATGCCGCCAGAAATAATGGCCTGATCGTAGTACTCGGAAATTCTGAGTCTGGCCACCTGAATGGGCGGAAAAGCCTGCACGGGAACCATGGCTACTCGCAGGGAAAGATCATAGAGCTCGGCAACTTTGTTGGCGGTGTCTGCTAGAATGGACCTGAGAGTAGCTTCCCCCTCCTGGCCCAGCGGAGGCAATAGTAGCGTCATGCCATCGCCGCCAAAGACGAAAGGGTAATCGAGACCGCCCAGATGATTGGCCACAGCAATGGCAGCCAGAGCACCCGATATATTCACTTCCTTGTAGCGACCGTCCTGGATGGCGGCTGTGCTGTTTATTACGTCGGTCATCACCAGGTTCCAATCGGCTGGCACCGTCTTGTAATAGGAGGCATCCCCGATCTGATCATAGGACTCCATGGCAGGCAGGTCGTTGAAAAAGGAGGGCATGAGCAAAGTGTACGGCGCTACACGGTATTGGCAAATAGAAAGTCGAAGCCGGGTTACGGTCGGCGTTCGGTGAGTTGCCAGGTCTTGGAGAAAAGAAAAGCAAGTATCAGAGCGAATGGTATTGCTCCGGCACACCACGACGGCCAACGCTGCCTTCTGCGCAGGAGAAGCCCCTTGCAGCGGCCCGGCGGGCCGATTCGGGGATCTATATTCATGTCTCTCTGTTCTACGGAAATGAAATTCTTGCCGGCAGGTTAGCAGCAATAAATCTTTCGATTGTGGCATTCGAATAATACGAAACGATTTTGTACGACTGCTTCATTTCGGACAAATCCCTACGACGACAGCCAATCCGTTCGTGCCAGTCGGCCACGTTTACTTCACGTTCTTTGTGTTTTCCCTCCGGAAACCGAAGCTCCGTAAAGGCATGCTGAAGAATGGCCTCAATATCCCGTAACTTCTCCGCATGCGACAGCGCCTGATTGCCGTCTGCCAGCACCGGCAACGGAGCAATGGCAAAATAGCTGTAATCTACCAGGAATTGGCCTGCTGCGGCGTGCCGCTCCTCATTTCCAGACTTGTGGCCCCATTTGATATCAGGGTCATACAAATCTGCCCGGGCCTTCTGAGGATCCAGTGGCAGCCAGTAGTCATCTTTTTCCCCGGTAATGCCGTAATAGTGATGCATCAGCCGGTTGCCGATTTCGGAGTCGGACATTCCCACTCCATACAGCTGCTTTCCATCAATTCCAGATAGAATATGAAGATAAATGCCTTTTCCGAAGAAGGGATTGTAGTACGCATCTTGGCCCGTCTTCCCGGCCAATGACCGGTAAATATACATCGGGATAAGCTGCCAGTACAGATCAACTTGAATGGTTTTCGAATCACTCATGTAATACCTCTATAAACTACTATTCATTAGACCATTGAAGTGTGACAATTCTCACCGATCACTGCTCTTCCGGTCTGCGCCCCCCCGCATTATACAGACTTGTGATGGCCGCCCAGTGGCCGCGGAGAACTTGCTCACCTCCATTGAGTGACACGGGCTCAGCATCGACTGTATGCAACAGACGCATCCACAATTGGCGACAAATATACTTAGCCGAAATTCTATCGGGCTACAATTCAAGAAAATACTGGATTATGGAATAGCGGTCGGCCAAATAGTCTCAGAGTTTCCTTCCGCTGGCGTCCTTCAGTAACCAAATGACCACCTACAATCACAACCAGAACCCGGAGCAGATGGCCCGGGACCGCATTGACGAAAAGCTTCGTCAAGCTGGCTGGGTTGTGCAGCGCAAGAATGGCATCGATTTTGGGGCCGGACCTGGCATTGCCGTGCGGGAGTATCAGACGGATGTGGGCCCGGCGGACTATGTGCTGTTTGTTGACCGAAAGCCAGTCGGTATCATCGAAGCCAAAGCTGATGATGGCGGTCAGAACATCACCACTGTCGAAGAGCAATCCCATGGCTATGCTACTGCACGGCTGAAATGGATACAGGATAAAGAGCCACTGCCGTTCATCTATGAAAGCACCGGTACCATAGTACGATTCACAGACGGCCGAGATCCAAAACCCAGGTCCAGAGAAGTCTTTCATTTTCATCGTCCGGAAACTCTGAAAGACTGGAAGAGCCGAGACGCTTCCCTTCGGGCAGGGTTGCAGAATCTGCCTGCTCTATCGCCTAATGGCCTGCGGCATTGTCAGATCACGGCCATTGAGAATCTGGAGAAATCGTTTAAGGAGAATCGGCCCAGGGCGCTGATTCAGATGGCCACGGGCTCGGGAAAGACCTTCACCGCCATTACGTCGGTGTATCGACTGCTGCATGCAGGGGCAAAACGCATTCTGTTTCTGGTGGATACAAAGAACCTGGGTGAGCAGGCAGAGCAGGAATTTCTGACTTATGTTCCGCAGGATGATAACCGTAAATTCACCGAGCTATACAATGTGCAGCGGCTCAAGTCCAGCTTTGTGGCTAAAGACAGCCAGGTTTGCATTAGCACCATCCAGCGAATGTATTCCATGCTACGAGGAGAGGAGCTGGATGAAGCCGCCGAGGAACTGAACCCGGCGGATCAAATGATGAAACCCAAAAAGCCGGTGCAAGTGGCCTACAATGAGAAGATCCCCCCGGAGTTTTTTGATTTTATCATCATCGACGAATGCCATCGCTCCATCTACAATCTCTGGAGACAGGTGATCGAATACTTCGATGCCTTTCTGATTGGCCTCACAGCCACTCCGGATGATCGCACCTACGGATTCTTTGAGAAAAACGTTGTGAGCGAATACGATCATGAACAGGCAGTGGCCGATGGCGTAAACGTAGGCAACGAAGTCTATGTAATCGAAACCGAGAAAACGAAAACCGGCGGCCAGCTTAAAGCAAAACGATGGGTACAGAAGCGAGAGCGACTCACACGAAAGAAGCGCTGGGAACAGCAGGATGAAGATGAGGCTTACTCGGCCAGGGAACTGGACAGGAACGTTGTAAACCCGGATCAGATTCGCACTATCTTGAAGGAATTCAAAGCAAAGCTTCCGGTGATCTTCCCGGGACGCAAAGAGGTGCCAAAGACTTTGATCTTTGCCAAATCCGACAGCCATGCAGATGACATTATTCAGGAAACCCGCAAGGCCTTTGGCGAAGGAAACCAGTTCTGCAAGAAAGTGACCTACAACGCAAAAGAGGATCCTAAATCGGTTCTCAATCAGTTTCGAAACGACTACTATCCCCGCATTGCCGTTACCGTGGATATGATAGCCACAGGTACGGATGTTCGCCCTCTGGAATGTCTTCTGTTTATGCGCGATGTAAAGAGCAAAAACTACTTTGAGCAGATGAAAGGCCGGGGAACGCGAACGCTGGACCACGATGGACTCCGCAAGGTCAGTCCTTCCGCGGCCTCGGCCAAGACGCACTATGTAATTGTGGATGCCATCGGTGTGATGAAGTCCCGAAAAACTCCCAGCAATCCGCTGGATACAAAACCTTCAGTGCCTTTCAAGGATCTGGCCACGGGAATCATGATGGGCGCAAGGGATGAGGATTCGGTGAGTTCGCTTGCCAGTCGGCTGGCCCGGTTAAACAAGCAGCTCACTGACAAAGAGCAGGAAAAAATCAAGGAAGTGGCCAAAGGCACATCGCTCACAGACATTGTGAGCGATTTAATCCAATCCATCAATGCAGATCGCATAGAAGAAAAGGCATGCAAGGATAACGGCGTAGACGATCCCACAGAACAACAGATGGATGCAGCCCGGGATGCACTGGTAGGTGAAGCTACGAAGGTGTTTACGGGACCATTAATCGAGGTTCTGGAAGGCATTCGTCGGGAGAGGGAGCAAACCCTGGATGTTACGGGTCTGGACAAAGTACTGACATCCGAATGGGAGGGCGATAGTACCGAAAATGCAAAAGCGGTGGTCCAGGATTTCGAAAGCTATCTTCAGGAAAACCGGGATCAGCTGGAAGCGCTTACCATCTATTTCAAGCAACCGGCGCGACGTTCGGAAGTGACCTACACCATGATCAAAGAGGTGCTGGAAAAGCTGCGATCGGATATGCCCAAACTGGCCCCTCTGCGCGTTTGGCAGGCCTATGCCCATCTGGAAGACTACAAAGGCAGCACTCCTGCCAACGAGCTTACCGCCCTTGTTGCACTGATCCGTCGGGTATGCGGCCTGGACAGCGCCATCGCTCCTTATGCAGAAACGGTACGTAAGAACTTCAAAAGCTGGATTATGAAAAAGCATAGCGGAAGCGCCCCGAAGTTCACCGAGGAACAGGTAGAATGGCTGCGGATGATTCGGGATCATGTAATCCAGTCTTTTCATATAGAGAGGGAGGATCTGGACATGGCCCCCTTCGATGCCCGGGGCGGGCTGGGTCGAATGCATCAGCTATTCGGGGATTCCACGGATTCGGTGCTGGAGGATCTGAATGACAACCTCGGTGCCTGAAAGGCCGCGCCCAGCTGAAAAATCTGGACCATATTATAGCCAGGGTATAATATGGAGCCAGAAGGATTCCATATTGAAGCCAGGCAATAATAAGAGAGCGGGAGAGTATCGGCGGCAGCCTTCCGGCCATTCCACGTTTCATCCGGCCCCGCTGCCCCCGGAGCCGCCCATTGAATTGACGGAATCCCTGCAACGGGCCCTTTCCCGGGCAGACCGGGAGCTGGGACGGCTGGATGGATCCATCACCACGCTTCCCAATCCAGATCTATTCGTGGCCATGTATGTGCGCAAGGAAGCGGTGCTTTCCAGTCAGATAGAAGGTACCCAGAGCTCATTACAGGATGTGCTGGCGGCGGAGGCCCATCTCATGGATGCACAGCGTCCGGATGATGTAGAGGAAGTGCTGAACTACATTGAGGCATTGCAGCATGGTCTGCAACGACTGCCCACGCTTCCTGTATCTGTACGATTGATCTGCGAAATCCATGAAAAGCTCCTACAGGGAACCCGGGGCGGGAAGCTTACACCGGGGCAACTTCGCAAAATCCAGAACTGGATTGGACCCTCGGGAAGTCCCATCGGCGAAGCCAGCTTTGTTCCCCCACCGCCGCAGGAGCTGCCGGATTTGCTAACAGAACTGGAGAAGTTTCTGCATAACGACCAGAGCCTGCCTGTACTGCTTCAGATTGGACTGGCCCATGCACAGTTTGAAACCATCCATCCCTTTCTGGACGGCAACGGACGGATTGGACGGTTGCTCATTGCTCTACTTCTAAGCGAAAGAGACATTCTACAAAAGCCGGTGCTGTATCTTTCGCACTATTTCAAGCGGCATCGGCAAAGATACTACGATCTACTGCAAAATATACGCGATGCAGGCGAATGGGAGCCGTGGCTGGAATTCTTTCTCACCGGCGTTGCCGAAGTAAGCGCCGAGGCCACCGAAACCGCTCGCAAGATTCTGCAACTCCGCGAAGAACACCGCGCATTGATTGCAGAGAACCTGGGTTATTCGGCGGGTAACGGTCATCGAATCCTGGAAGAGATGTTCGAGCATCCCATCCTTTCGGTGAATCGGGCGATGAAAATCACACAGACCACCTATGCAGCAGCCAACGCATTGATAGGCCGTTTGGAAGACCTGGGGCTGCTACGCGAAATCACAGGACAGAAGCGAAATCGACGGTTCCGGTACGAACCGTATGTGCAATTGTTCGATGGGGGATGAGGATCGAAGTGTTCCATTAGTCCATGGCCGGAGAACGAACAAGAATGAGTAAGCTACCAGTTTCCTGGGAAAGCATTTCTTTCGTTGAGGGATTCGACCTTGAAGGTGGAACTCAACCGCCGAAGAGTACTTTTAGAACGCGGCCAACCCCAGGCTATTTGCGCATGTACCAAATTCAAGATTTGAATGGTGCAGAGAGCCCCGTCTATATTTCTGAAGATGGTCCCGTACGGCGCTGCCAGGTAGGTGACATTCTAATTGGAAGATATGGGGCCTCGGTTGGACGAGTTTTCTGGGGCCGTGAGGGGGCCTATAATGTTGCCCTAACAAAATTAATCTATCCCGAAAGCGCATTCACTCCGAAGTTCCTGTTCTACCTGTTGAAATCTCCAGCGTTTCAAGTTTACGTGGTGGGTTTCTCCCGCAGCGCACAAGCCGGATTCAACAAGGACGATCTGGGACCCTTCCAAATCCCCCTCCCTCCTCTAAACGAACAAAAGCGCATCGTCGCGAAAATCGAAGAGCTGTTCTCGGAACTGGACAAAGGAATCGAAAGCCTGAAGAAAGCCCGGGAGCAGCTGAAGGTGTATCGCCAGGCGGTGCTGAAACATGCATTTGAAGGAAAGCTGACTGAGAACTGGAGAAAGGAGAATCCGGAAACCAAAGCCTTGTCAACTCTAATTGGGGATATTCATCAGGGGTGGAGCCCCAAGTGCGACACAAATAGGCAACCCAAATCTGGTGAATGGGCAATAATCAAAACAACTGCACTCCAGCCTTTGATGTACAATGATCAGGAAGCGAAGCCACTTCCTTCTAATCTGGTTCCACGACCGAACATAGAGGTCAAGGCCGGCGACTTACTAATGACAAGGAAAGGACCGCGCAATCGGACTGGAGTTGTGTGTCTAGTTCGCGAGACCCGCGCCCACTCCATGCTTTGTGATACGGTTTATCGGTTTCGCGCACGTTCGAATGCTGTGCTTCCAGAATACCTCGAACTTGCACTGAATTCCCCCACTGTTCAACTTGAGCTGGATAGGCGAAAATCGGGGATTAGTGACAGTGGAATTACTCTAAACCACGAAAAGCTTAAGACCCTACCAGTACCCTACTTTGAGAACCTAGACTATCAGGCTTTCTTGGTGAGGACCGTCCACGATAAAATCGAAAGATTGGCACCGCTTTTTGCGCTCATAGACGATCAACTCCAGCGCGCCGAAGCATTGCGGCAATCCATACTGAAGCGCGCTTTTTCCGGAAAGCTGGTGCCGCAGGACCCGGACGATGAGCCGGCTTCGGTCCTTTTGGAACGAATCAAGGCGGAGCGAGAGAAAGGGGAGCAGTCGAACGGGAAGCAGAGCGTGGCGAAGAAGAAGGCCACGGGGAAAAAGAAAGTGAGTAAGAAGAGATGAATACATTCGATACCACAAAACTGCCCCTACCTAGAATCATTGAGCACATTACGGAAGGCACCATCCAGTTGCCAGACTTCCAGCGAGGCTGGGTCTGGGACGATGAGCATGTTCGCTCTCTTCTCGTCAGCGTGGCTCGTTCCTTTCCCGTGGGCGCCGTAATGCTTCTGGATACTGGAGGGGATGTTCGATTTCAAGTCCGTCCTATTGAAAATGTAAAATTCAATAGGGATCCACCGGAGCCAGAACGTTTGATTCTGGACGGGCAGCAAAGGCTTACATCGCTCACGCAAGTCCTTGCTCTGGATGTGCCCGTGCAGACATTCAATGAAAAGAAGAAACCAATTGAGCGCTACTATTACATCGATATTGAAGCGGCTCTGGACGATGACCAGCTGGATAATGCTTTCAGAACCGTGGAAAGCGATAGAACCATCAAGACGAACTTTGGTCGTGATATAGTTCTGGATCTTTCTACTCCAGAAAAGGAATGCCAGGAGTTGCATTTTCCCTGTAACCAGATTCTAAATTCAGATAGCTGGGAACAGACATTCTTCAAGGTGGCGCCCGAGAAAATGGAACTCTACATGGATTTCCGTGAAAAAGTTCTCAGTGCCTTTCGCTCCTATCAACTCCCCATCATTGCCCTGGGGAAGAGTACAACCAAAGAAGCCGTTTGCCTGGTATTCGAAAAGGTCAATACCGGTGGAGTCCCCCTGTCTGTTTTTGAGCTGGTCACCGCCACCTTCGCGGCCGATGGATTCAACCTTCGGGACGATTGGATTGGAAGCAAGCTCCGTAAGGTAGCCGGGCGCAAATCGGTACTGGGAAAAGAGCCCATCCTGGAAACGGTGGAACCTGCGGATTTTTTGCAGGCCATCAGTCTTCTGCACACCTATGAAAAGCACCAGGCGGATCAAGCGGCGGGAAAAACCGGAAAGCAAATATCAGCGGTAAGCGCCAAGCGAGTATCCGTGCTTGCCCTCGGGTTGGACGATTACCAGAAATGGGCCGATCAGGTTCAGGCGGGATTCCTTTTGGCTGCCAAATTCCTGCGCAAAGAAGGATTCTACCATACTCGCGATCTCCCCTATCGCACACAGCTCGTCCCCCTTGCTGCAGTACTCAGCTTGCTCGACGATCGCTGGTTGCAGCCCAGGATCTATGAAAAGCTCAGCCAATGGTACTGGTGCGGAGTGCTGGGGGAGCTTTACGGCGGTGCCGTGGAAACCAGAATCGCCAACGACCTGGAAGAGCTCATGGCATGGATTGACCATGACGCCGATCTCCCACGAACGATCTACGAGGCCTCTTTTCATCCAAGCAGACTGTTTACCCTTAGAAGCCGCCTAAGTGCTGCGTACAAAGGATTAAACACGCTGGTTCTCAGAGAAGGTGCAAAGGACTTCTTTCACAAGGCAACAGTTCAGGAGCTAATCGATGATGATATATCCCTGGATATTCATCACATTTTTCCCAGAGCCTGGTGCGATAACAATGGAATTCAGGCCAATCGTTACAATTCCATAATCAATAAAACTCCTATCTCCGCGAAAACGAATCGAATGATTGGCGGACATGCGCCTTCGAAGTATCTGAGTAGCATCCAAAACCACAAGCAAGTGGGCTCTGACGACTCTGCAATGGATGCAATTCTGGAGACGCATTTGATAACGCCATCCACCTTGCGAAGCGATGACTTTGAGGCGTTTTATGCCGCCAGGGAAGCAAGCCTTCTGGAAATCGTTGAGCGGGCCATGGGCAAAAGCCTGCCCGGAAAAGATGCTCAGTCGGATGCGCCCGACGCTGACGATGTAGTCGAAGAAGAAATGGAGCAATCTGCATGAACGCAGCACCAATCATATCCAGAGTCTGGAGTTTTTGCACCACCCTACGCGATGACGGAGTAAGCTACGGCGATTACCTGGAGCAGTTAACGTATCTGATCTTTCTCAAGATGGCGGATGAATACGCCAAACCGCCGTACAATCGCAAGGTGGGCATACCCGACCAGTACACCTGGGAAAATCTAAAGAAGCGCAGCGGCGCCGATCTGGAGGCCCATTACATCGAGCTTCTGCGGGCCCTGGGCACCCAGAAAGGAGTGCTGGGACAGATCTTTACCAAGTCGCAGAATAAGATCCAGGATCCGGCCAAGCTGTACCGGCTCATTGAAATGATCGATAGCACTCAGTGGGTGGTGATGGGAGCCGATGTAAAAGGCGAAATCTACGAAGGACTGCTGGAAAAGAATGCTGAAGACACCAAATCCGGCGCCGGGCAGTATTTTACGCCACGATCTTTGATTCGCGCCATGGTAGAATGCATTCGCCCGGAGCCCGGCAAGACCATCGCCGATCCGGCCTGCGGCACCGGCGGATTCTTTCTGGCAAGCTACGATTACCTGACCAATCCGGACAACTACCAGCTGGATAAATCCCAGAAGGCTTTTCTAAAACACGATACATTCCATGGAAATGAGATCGTGGCCAATACCCGTCGCATGTGCCTCATGAACATGTTTCTGCACAACATCGGCGAAATCGATGGCGATAGCTCCGTGGCCCCCACCGATGCCCTGGTGGCGCCGCCCACCACTACCTACGATTACGTTCTGGCCAATCCGCCGTTTGGAAAAAAGAGCTCCATGAGCTTCACCAATGAAGAAGGGGAACAGGACACGGATGATCTCACCTACAACAGGCAGGATTTCTGGGCCACAACATCCAACAAGCAGCTGAACTTTGTGCAGCATATCCGAAGCATGCTCAAGACCACAGGCAAGGCTGCCGTGGTAGTGCCGGACAATGTGCTCTTCGAAGGCGGTGCTGGAGAAACGGTACGCCGCAAGCTTCTTGATAACACGGAATTACATACCATCCTTCGGCTACCCACGGGAATCTTCTATGCCCAGGGCGTAAAAGCCAATGTGTTATTCTTCGATAACCAGGCAGCCAGTCCGGACCCCTGGACCAAAGAGGTCTGGTACTACGATTATCGCACAAACGTGCATCATACACTCAAGAAGAAGCCCATGCGATTCGAAGATCTGCAGGACTTCATCCAGTGCTACAATCCGGAAAACCGGCATAAACGCAAAGAGACGTATCATCCAGAAAAGAATCCGGACGGGCGCTGGCGCAAATACAAAGTGGATGAGCTTCTGGCCCGGGATAAGGCCAGCCTGGATGTGTTCTGGCTAAAAGATAAAAGCCTCACGGATCTGGACAATCTGCCGGAGCCGGATGACATTGCTGCAGAAATCATCGAGAATTTGGAGGCCGGGCTGAATAGCTTTCGCGAGGTGCTGGCCGGACTGGGTAAGGAGTGAGGGCGGGTTGCTATAACCCTGCTTGTACCCCCTCGGGCATCTGCACCGGCGACCTTCCACCTGTGCAAATGCTTGCAGCGCTCATTGGGAAACGAATCGGAAACGAATCTGGTCCTACAGACCTTTCACAGCTGTAGCTACAGCAAGAATCACGAATCCTGCCATAACCAGATAACCAGCATAAGCAGAAACCGTAGGAATCATTACGAAACTCGCCAGGATTCCAAGCGCTCCCAGAACAACGGCAATAATCCAGGTAATACTTTTAGGTGCGTTTGTTTTCATACAAACCTCCAATAATCAATTTGCTGTCAGTATTGGTATTGGCTATTCACGGGCGATTCAATTTAATGCAGTTTCGCGGAGTGCGGGGCCCTACAAAGTGCTCAATCATGGCGTAGCAGTGTTTGTTGCCTCGAAGAAGAAGATTTCTACAGGCGCGGTTCTTTCTGTGGCTCTTCGGTTAGGCCCACCGCTCGGACAATCCATCATTGCTTAACCAGAGAGTGGCTCATTCTACGTAAGCTGTGTCACAGGTCACTGACCGCGGCCAGCAGATTTACCCGGCTGGAATCAATCAGATGCGGAAGATTCAATCCGGCTTTTCCTTTTGCCAGCCAACCCCGCTTAAACGCGCTTCAGCTACTCATCGCTCTTTCTCAAATACAATCAATGTTCAAATGGTAAAGAACTAGAAGGACTCGCGCACTATTCCAGGTTGATTTCGGGATTCCGGAAAAAGCTCTGTAGATCGTCCGGCAATGCCGGAGTGGAAAAAGAAAGCTCCGGAGCGGGCCTATCAAGTGGATGGTCGCTTGCAGGACGCAAATACTGAACCGAAAGTATACCGAATTCCACGGGCCTCTCCCAGTAATGAGAATGCATCCCATAGAGTAGGCTGGACTTATCCCGGTACTGTGTGGTTGCGACTATATGATCCTGCTTTCGCTCCACCCGGCTGACGAACGCTGGCATTCCCGGTTGCTTTTCGTTTCTATAGTAATCCTGCTGCGCTTTCATTTCCTGCTCTTTCTCCAGAACATATCGCTTCCAGTCTACCTCACGCCAATTGCTATCCAGAAACAGAAAGATCGAAAACCGACCTTCCAGTATTATCTTGATCTTGCATTGAAACTCCTCGCTCTCTAAATATTGCTGTTCAAAAGATTTTGCTGCGAAAGTACCGCCGGGGCTCACCGTTGTACAGGAGATTACTTTTCCATCCTTTTCACCCCGGGGAAGCAATCCGCCTGCCAGAATAAGACAGAGTATTCCTGTCAGGACCACCCATGGCCGTAAGCGCTTTGTTGGAGCGAATTCGTGCATTTAGCTTGCCTCCACATCCTCGTCTTTAGTCGAGTTGTTCGATTTCTCTTTAGCCCGTCCAATCAACTCCCGGTCTGGCTTCTTACCCCAGATCTCCCGGTCGGCGGTCAGTTTTCCGAGTTTCACTTTTCCGATGTTGGGGCTGCGATCCATAATCGTTTCCAGTAGCCATCCCAGCTTGCTGGAGTCTGGATGAACGAACACCGCCCCATCTGCGTGCTCCACTCGAACCATATCTTCCTCAGCGACTACTTGGACTGCTCCATTTTTTTCGGACACCTTTCAGGCAACCTTTTGCATTTCAAACTGCTCCGGGGATAGATTTCCCAGGTAGCTATGCTTTCTTCTACG
>MDTD01104392.1_pt1 | contig 68652 bp, 45 predicted proteins | sample 811221 | NCBI WGS metagenome assembly MDTD01 (sample SAMN05326646, study PRJNA326480) | marine metagenome | isolation source: seawater | place: Pacific Ocean: South West | collected 2011
AAGAAGAGGAAAAGTCAACTGATCAGAGTCCAGATCAAAAGGTGTCTAAGGAAGAAGAGGAAATACCAACTGATCAGAGTCCAGATCAAAAGGTGTCTAAGGAAGAAGAGGAAATACCAACTGATCAGAGTCCAAATCAAAAGGAATCTGAGGAAGAAGAGGGAAAGTCAACAGATGAGAGTCCAGATCAAAAGGTATCTGAGAAAAAAGAGACGAAGCAAACAAAAACTAGTGAAGAAAAGTCCGATACTGAAATTAATAAAGAAGATTCGGAAGATCAAATTAAAAAATAAAGACAGCACATAGTTATATGTTGATAATTTAGAATAAGTTATTAGGATAGACATTTAAGTTTATCCTTTTTTTATGTTCATTTGTATCATAGATTATGCCCTATAAAAAAAAAAATAAAGCTGTTTTACTCTTAGCTGATGGAACCAGGTTTTATGGAAAATCAGTTGTCTGCTCTGGTAGTAGTTACGGTGAAATTTGTTTTAATACCGGTATGACAGGCTACCAGGAGATATTCACTGATCCTTCATATCATGGTCAACTAATGGTAACAACTAATTCTCATATAGGTAATTATGGTATACTAAACAAAGAAGCTCAATCACAAAAAGTCAAAATCTCCGGATTAATTTGTAAAAACTTCAGTTATGAATTTTCCAGACCCGGCGCATCATCTTTGTATGAATATTTGAAAGCAAATCAAATTATTACTATTTCAGATATTGATACAAGAGCTGTGGTGAACTATATCAGAGAAAATGGCGCCATGAATGCTGTTGTAACTACCTTGATTGAATCGATTGAGAAGATTGAAGAAGAACTTAAAGATTTTCCAAAAATGGAAGGTCTTGAATTAGCCTCAAAGGTCTCCACAAAAAATCCTTATTTAATTGGAAATCCTGAATCAAAATATAAAGTTGCTGTCATTGATCTTGGTATCAAGCAAAATATTTTAAATAATTTAATAAATAAAGGATTTTATATTAATGTGTACCCATATGACACAGAATTTTCAGAAATTCAAAAATGGAATCCTGATGGCTATTTTATTTCTAATGGTCCTGGAGACCCTGAACCTTTGAAAGGAGTCCATAAACTTGCAAAATCTGTGATAGACAATGATATACCTTTATTTGGCATCTGTCTTGGACATCAAATAATTGCTTTAGCTAATGGGATTAAAACCTATAAAATGTTTAATGGTCATAGAGGAATTAATCATCCAGTAATAAATTTAATTACAGGTAAAGGTGAAATTACATCTCAAAATCATGGATTTGCTGTTGACAAGGATTCAGCTGAGTCTAATCCAGATTTTTTAATTAGTCATTTGCATTTGAATGATGATTCTGTTGCTGGATTACAAATGAAAAACAAAAACTGTTTTTCTGTTCAATATCATCCTGAAGCAGGGCCTGGACCAAATGACACTTTATATCTCTTTGATCAATTTTATGATAACATTACAAAATCTAAAAGATAATTTAAATTTATTTTTATGAGTAAAATTTCTAAGGTCCATGCGCGTCAAATTTTTGATTCGAGAGGAAATCCAACTGTTGAAGTTGACGTTTTTACTGAAAAAGGATCTATTGGAAGGGCTGCTGTCCCATCTGGTGCATCAACCGGAGAACATGAAGCTGTAGAATTAAGAGATGGCGGAAATAACTATATGGGCAAATCAGTCAATAAGGCAGTTCAAAATGTTAATAAGCTTATTGCTAATGAAATAAATGGAAAATCTATTTTTAATCAAAATGAAATTGATAATTTAATGATTGATTTAGATGGAACTGAAAATAAGTCGAGATTAGGTGCTAATGCAATTCTTGGAGTTTCATTGGCTTGTATTCGAGCAGCTTCAATTGAATCTAAAAAACCTTTATATAAATACATAGGTGGTGAACAAGCAACAACACTTCCCGTTCCTATGATTAATATTGTAAATGGGGGATCTCATTCAAGTGCTCCAATTGCTTTTCAAGAATTTATGATTGTTCCTGTTGGAGCCTGTAGTTTTTCAAATGCAATGAAAATGGGAACTGAAATTTTTCATAATCTAAAACAAATTTTAGTTTCAAAGGGATTAAATACTACGGTTGGAGATGAGGGAGGATTTGCTCCAAGTTTCAAAGGCACTGAGGATGCTTTAGAAACAATTATTAAGTCTGTTTCTGCAGCTGGATATATTTTAGAAAAAGATATTAAAATTGCTCTTGATTGTGCGGCTTCTGAGTTTTATAAAAATGGAAATTATGACTATACTATTTTTGAAAAAAAACAAGGCAAATTGATTTCCTCATCAGAACAAATTGAATATTTATCTAGCCTTGCAGGTAAATATCCCATAATTTCAATTGAAGATGGAATGGATGAAAATGATTGGGATGGATGGAAATTTTTAACAAATAAAATTGGTGATAGAGTTCAGCTAGTTGGCGATGATCTCTTTGTTACAAATGTTGATAAATTATCTAAGGGAATTAAAAATAAAACTGCAAATTCTATTTTAATAAAAGTTAATCAAATAGGTACCTTGACAGAGACAATTTCTGCTGTTAAAATGGCTCAAAAGGCAGGTTATACGGCAATAATATCTCATAGATCTGGAGAAACTGAAGATACTACGATTTCTGATCTAGCAGTTGCTCTTAACACAGGTCAAATTAAGACAGGTTCAACTTCTCGAACGGATAGATTAGCCAAGTACAACCAGTTACTTCGAATTGAAGAGGAATTAAGCAATTATGCTATTTACCCTGGAATAAATGCTTTTAACGTTTAGTCTCTATCCAATCTAATAGTTGCGAATTGCCTCTTATTTACTTATATTGATGTCTTATTTAATATATTTAGTTGGGCTAATTCGTAATGAGTGATAAAGTTAAAATCTCTTTAGGTAAAGAAAGTCATGAATTTCCTCTCATTAAAGGATCTGAAAATGAGCAAGGTATTGATATTAAAAATTTAAGATCAAGAACTGGTTTGATAACTTATGATCCAGGATATAAGAATACTGGATCATGCTTAAGTGATATTACATTTTTAGATGGTGAAAAAGGAATTTTGAGATATCGAGGTTACTCTATTGATGATTTGGCAAATAACTTAACATTTCTAGAAGTTGCTTATCTATTAATTTGGGGTGAATTACCTAATCAAAAAGAGTTATCTAATATTTCAAATGAAATAAAGAAAGCTTCATCAGTAGATAAAGATTTAGAGCAGATTTTAAAAAGTTTCCCCTCAAAAGCTCACCCAATGGGTATTTTGTGCTCTCTAACATCAGCTCTTATATCCTTCAATCCATCCTCTGTAGATGTTAGCTCTAATGAAAAAATGTTTAGAGCATCGATAGAATTAATGGCAAAATTTCCAATTTTAGTTTCATGGGTTCATAGAAAAATAAATGGTTTATCAATGAATAAAAGTGACAGCAAATTTTCCTATACTGAAAATTTAGCTCAGATGATGTTTAAATCATCTGATGATTATAAGCCTAATCCAATCATAATTGATGCACTTGACAAGTTACTAATTTTGCATGCTGATCATGAACAGAACTGCTCTACTTCAACAGTCAGAATTGTAGGTTCATCACATGCAGGAATGTATGCCTCTATATCTGCTGGTATATCTGCTCTTTGGGGTCCACTTCATGGTGGTGCAAATCAAGCTGTAATTGAAATGCTTGAGAAAATTAAGGCTGATGGAGGTAATACAAAAAAATATTTGGAAAAAGCAAAGGATAAAAATGATCCTTTTCGTTTAATGGGATTTGGACATAGAGTTTACAAAAACTTTGACCCTAGAGCCAAAATAATTAAAAAGACTGCTGATCAAGTTTTAACTAAGTTAGGAATTAATGATCCTGTTTTAGATATAGCTAAGACTTTAGAGGAGGAAGCTTTAAATGATGATTATTTTATTAAAAGAAAGCTTTATCCTAATGTTGATTTTTATTCTGGAATAATATACAGAGCTCTTGGGATACCAACTGAAATGTTTACTGTTATGTTTGCCTTAGGGAGGGTTCCAGGATGGATAGCTCAATGGAAAGAAATGAGGTTAAATAAAGAACCTATTGGTAGGCCAAGACAAATTTATAAAGGTCATAACTTGCGAAGTTTATAGTCTTTATTTTTAAATCTTTCATAAGATTTCAATCAAGTATTTTCAAGTTGTTTATTTTATCTTTGATTTAGAAAATGAAAAATTTAGAAGATTCTCTTTCAAAAATTGTTTCTAATTTTTTAGAAAATCATTATGAATTGTTAATTGATAATTTTGAATTTCAATTAACTAAAAAAAATTTTGAAGGAGATCTAACATTAGTATTATTTCCTATTGTAAAGAGGATTAAAATTAATCCCCAAGAATTTGCAAATAAACTAGGTTCTTACATAATTGATATCAATCAAAATATAAAAAAGTTTAATGTTGTTGGTGGTTTTCTAAACCTTGTTATAAATGATTCTTTTTATGTTGAATTTATTGAAAAGATAGATAAAAACATTGAATATGGACATAAGGAGCCTTCTTCAGCCTCACCAACAATAATGATTGAATATTCTTCACCAAACACAAATAAGCCCCTTCATCTGGGCCATATAAGAAATAATTTATTGGGATTTTCTATTTCGAGAATTCTAAAGGCAACTGGGAACAATATTATTAAAACTCAAATTATAAATGATAGAGGAATTCATATTTGTAAATCAATGGTGGCATGGTATAATTTTGGCAATAATGAAACTCCAGAATCTTCTGGCTTAAAAGGAGACCAATTAGTTGGTAAATATTATGTCATTTTCGAAAAAAAATTTAATGAGGAAATTAAGTCTCTTCAAAAAGATGGATATGATAAGGAAAATGCTATTAAAAATGCACCAATTATGATTCAAGCAAGAGAAATGCTAAAAAAGTGGGAGAGCAACGATTCAAAAATTAGAAGTCTCTGGAAAAAAATGAATGGCTGGGTTTATGATGGTTTCGCTATAACCTATAATGATCTTGGAGTCGATTTTGATTCTTATTATTATGAGAGTGAGACATATTTATTGGGTAAAAAAATAATTGATCAAGGACTTAATAAAGAAATATTTTATTCGAAACCTGATGGCTCTGTATGGGTTGATTTAAGAAACGAAGGTTTGGATGAAAAAATACTACTAAGATCAGATGGCACAGCAGTTTATATGACTCAAGATTTAGGGACAGTGATAAAGCGTTTTGAAGATTTTCCTCAGATAGATAGTTTAATTTATACTGTAGGGAATGAGCAGGATTATCACTTTAAAGTCTTATTTGCAATTTTAAAAAAACTTGGTTATTCCTGGGCAGATAATCTTTATCATTTAAGCTATGGAATGGTTGATTTACCTGACGGGAAAATGAAAAGCAGAGAGGGAAAAGTAGTTGATGCTGATAATTTAATTATTGAGATGAGAAAAACTGCAAAAAAAATTTCAGAAAAGCAGGGGAAAATAAATGATTTAGACAATAAACAAAAAGAAAATTTACACAATGTTATTGGTCTTGGTGCTTTAAAGTATTTTATTTTAAAGGTTGATCATAGAAAAAGGATTTTATTTAATCCTGAGGAATCAGTAGATTTTGAGGGAAATACCGGTCCATTTATTCAATACGCCTATGCTAGAATTAAATCATTATTGAGTAAAGTTTCAGATAATGATTTTTTAAAAAAGCATAATGTTTCTCTAGATATAAAAGAAAAGGAGATAATTAAGCAAATTATGACTTACCCAGATGTTTTAAATTCTTCTGCTAAAAATTATAGTCCAGCAATTTTAGCAAACTACTTGTATGAACTAGTTCGTTTATATAATTCATTCTACCAAAACATCAATATTTTAAACGAACCTAATAAAGAAGCTAAGTCAATTAGATTGTCTATTTCAAGATCCGTTTCTAGAAATATTTTCTCTGCTTCGAGCTTATTGGGCATTGATTTACCCGAAAAGATGTAAAAAAAAATCGCTCTGTTAAAAGAGCGATTTTTTAAGATATAGTTTATTAGCTATACTATTTTGCAGTAACAGCTAAATTATAAACTACTAATCCAAAACCGATTTTGTTGATTGCATCACCGATGTTATAAATAACATCCATGTCAAGTCCTCCAAAGATACCACTGTACCATCCTTCTGTCCCAGCCATGTATCCAATTGGATAAATAGCCCAACCAACTAGTAAGAACCAACATAGACTCTTATGAGCACTTTCTACAGCGCCCCCTGCAGCCTTGGCCATTTTAGAAGCCCCGCCTAACCATACTTCATAAGCAATCCAGAAGTATGCAGCACCAGCGATTCCTCCCCAAAGAGCAGCCGCATCAGTATAAACAGCTTCACCAAGGTAACCAGTTACTAACATTACAGTTGATAAACCAATTAATTTCCACATTAATCCTTTCGTAGCCCCAGAGGGTTTTAGAATTAAGTAGAACTCAACACACATTAACGGAACAGTTAAAATCCAGTCCACATAACGATAAAAAGTAGGAGTTTCTCCGGTTGCTCCCCAATAATCCCTCATGTAATAGTAATGAACGGCAGCAATAAATGTAATAAGACCAGACACTAATATTGAGGTTTTCCATTTCCCATCAACAGAATTCATTGAAAGGAAAAAGAATACAGATGCAGCCATCATAGCCATACATCCAACAAAAAACGTAAAACCTACGTAATCATCAGCTGCCATTTGAGGTGCAGCAGATATTAAACTTAAAATTTTTTCCATAATAAATATTAAATTATTTGTTTTGTTTCTATAAATTTAATAAAAATTGAATACGTCCTATTTTTTTTTTAATAAATTTTAATAACATTTCTTCTGACATCTTCAACTAATAAAATAGAATATTTCCATTATGGAATAATAACTACAGTTATTTTTATTGTTATTTTACCATTAATCGATCAGAAAATCACAAACTTTTTAGGAGGATTTTCAATTCTCACAGTAGGTATACTTCATGGCGCAAATGATTTGAAGATCATATCAAAAAGATTTAAAAATCAAGTTGGAAACCTTTACATAAAATCATTATTCACATATGTTTTTGTTGTTTTTTTGGGAGCAATATTTTTTTTTCTTGCTCCATCATTGTCCCTACTAATTTTTATTTTATTTAGTAGTTATCATTTTGGCGAACAACACTGGTCTGATGATGTTCAGCAAAATATTAGAGGCTTGTTCTTTTATATCATTTATGGTGCATTAGTTTTCTTTCTAATCTTTTCTAGTCAACATCTAGAAGTTGCTGAAGTGATGCAAAAAATAAGTGGCAAGGATGATTTCCTGCATTTTCTTAATCTTCCAAAAAGTTTTAATGAATTTATAAACTCATATTTGGCATTTGAATTTTTTATTGGGATTACTTTTGCACTAACTGTTCTTTTCATTTTGAATATGATCTATAAGGGATTAATTTCTAAATATTTGTTCAGAGAATTAATTCTTTTAATGTTTTTATTTATTTTATTTTATTTGGGTACATTATTATTTGCTTTTGCTTTTTACTTTGTTGTTTGGCATAGTATTCCGTCTCTCAAAGATCAACTATATTACTTGCATGGTGAAGTTAACTTTAAATCGATTAAAAAATATCTTAAACACTCCTTACTCTATTGGTTTTTGTCTATTTTTTCTTTGTTCATGATTTATAAATACATTGATTTTCAATCGACTTATTTTATGTCTTTATTTTTTTCGTTTCTAGCTGCAATTTCATTTCCTCATGTCATTGTAGTTGGGATGATGAAAAGTCAATAAATTATGCTTTAAAATATTTGTTGAGAGTTTCATAATAACTATAAAGACACTAAATTTGGTAATTAGTTAGAAGTTAAAATATGTTTGATAATCTTAGTAAAAAACTTGATAAAGCTTTCCAATTACTAAAAGGGCAAGGGCAAATAACTGAGATAAATGTAGCGGAAACTCTTAAGGAGGTTAGGAGAGCACTATTAGAAGCCGATGTTAACTTTAAAATTGCTAAGGATTTTACTAATAAAATTAAAGATAAAGCAATTGGACAAAAAGTCTTAACAAGTTTAAAACCTGGACAATTGCTTATAAAAATTGTAAAAGATGAGCTTACTCAATTAATGGGCTCAAATACACAAGAAATTGATTTATCTTCAAACCCTTCAGTAATTTTAATGTCAGGCCTTCAAGGTTCTGGTAAGACAACTTTTTGTGCAAAATTAGCTCTTTATTTAAAAAAGAAAGGAAAAAAGCCTCTTCTTGCTGCTTGTGACGTATATCGACCGGCAGCTATAGATCAATTATCAGTAATTGCTGAGCAGGTTAATGTTCCAATTTATAGTGAATCTGAAACTAAAGATCCAGTTGAAATTGCAAAAAGAGCCCTTTTGCATGCCAAACAAAATAAAAATAATGTTTTAATTGTCGATACAGCTGGTAGACTTGCAATAGACGAGCTATTAATGAATGAGATTCATAATATTCATAAAGCAATTAAGCCAGATGAAACTCTTTTTGTTGTTGATTCAATGACGGGTCAGGATGCTGTTAATACAGCAAGAGCTTTCAATGATGTTCTTGATTATCAAGGAGTTGTTTTAACTAAACTTGATGGCGATACTAGAGGAGGAGCAGCCCTTTCAATAAAATCGGTAGTTAATAAACCTATCAAATTTATAAGTACAGGTGAAAAAATGGAGGCAATTGATGTTTTTCATCCTGACAGGATGGCTGATAGAATACTTGGAATGGGAGATGTAATATCATTGGTGGAAAGAGCTCAACAACAATTTGATGAGGAAGAAGCTAGAAAGATTAATAAAAAAATTGCAAAAAATCGCTTTGGCTTTGATGATTTTCTCAGTCAGATTCAGCAGATTAAAAAAATGGGAGATATTAAAGATTTAATTGGCATGATACCTGGCGCAGGTAAAATGATTAATGAAGTTGACATTGATGAAGATGCGTTTAAAAAAATAGAGGTAATTATTGGATCTATGACACCAAAAGAACGTTCAAACCCATCAATTATTGATAATAACAGAAAAAATAGAATTGCTAACGGTTCAGGTAGAGGAATAGAGGAAGTAAATGAATTGTTAAAAAAGTTTAATCAAATGAGCAAAATGATGAAAATGATGCAGGGAGGAAAAGGTAAGCAGATGATGCAAATGTTTAAAGGGTTCAATTAAGAGATGAAAATTTTAGACGGAAAAAAAATATCACAAAATATAAAGGATGAACTTAAAAAATTGGTTTCCAATAGGATTGCTAATGGACTTAAAAAACCACACTTGGCCGCTATAATTGTTGGTTCTGATGGTGCTAGCTTGACCTACGTTGGAAGTAAAGTTAGAGCGTGCGATTATGTAGGTTATGACTCTACTTTAATTCAACTTGAAGAATCAATTTCTGAAGAACTTTTACTTGAACAAATTAATAGACTTAATAAAGACAAATCAGTTGATGGTTTCATAGTTCAACTTCCGCTTCCAAAAGGAATTGATGAACAAAAGATCTTATTAGCCATAGATCCAAATAAAGATGTAGATGGATTTCATCCTACAAATTTTGGAAAGATGAGTCTTGAGATGGAATCATTTATTCCTGCAACTCCATATGGAATAATTGAGCTTCTTGATAGATATAAAATAGAAACATCAGGTAAAAATTGTGTTGTAATTGGCAGAAGTAATATTGTTGGTCGTCCCGTGAGCATTTTGCTTAGTCAAAAGTCCAAAAAAGGTGATGCAACAGTTACTTTAGCTCATAGTAGAACAAAAAATTTAAAATCAATAACTAGAAATGCTGATATAATTATTTCTGCTCTTGGAATTCCTGAGTTTTTAAAATCTGATATGGTGAAAGAGGGAGTTGTTATAATTGATGTTGGTATAACAAGGGTTCCAAATGATTCCAGTCCAAAAGGTTATTCCATTAAAGGAGATGTAGACTATAAAAAAGTATCAAAAAAATCTATTGCCATTACTCCAGTTCCAGGTGGAGTTGGACCTATGACAATTTCGATGCTTCTAAAAAACACTTTCCTTGCCTGCCAAAGAAAAGATTAAATTTTTTCGTATTCGTTATAAATTCTTAAAATTAAAAGTCCAAACAATACGCTTGAGATTATTAAAGCTACATTTGTTAGTCCAGTTGTTCCAAATGACAATCTTATAAGAATTGTCGATATTATAAAACCTGTATTTCGAATTAATTGACTATACCTTTCTGTATATCTAAATGAAATCAGAAGAATAAATGCATCAGCTAAAATAAGAAGAGTGAAAAATTCATTATAAAAAATAGTATTAACATCTATAAATTTAGCAGAGGATGCTTGATATGTGAAGAAAGTAATTAATAGCCAATTTAAAAAAGAATGTACAAACATTACAACTAATATTGGTAACAATGTGAGACTAATTATTTTTTTTGAGGCAATAAATCTTTTTATTGTTGGAGAAATTTTTTGTTTAACTCTTTTACGAGCAATTTCATCGAATTTATAAATCAAAAAGTATAATAAGAGAACACCCAACAGATTATATGTTAGATTTAAATTCTCCTGACTTTTAAACCAGCTAATTTCCATATCAATTTTAGATATATCTCCAAATATTCTTCTTATTAGAATTAATGAAATGATTTGAAATTGTTTAGAAACTGATGTGGTGAAAGATCTTGGAAGGAAAAAAATAAGTAAGTAGATCTCATATATTAAGATTATAGAAAAAGGAGTGTAAACTGATGATATAGGATTTTTTAATAGTTCATTGTTAGAAAATTCATAAAAGCCATAATTATAAAGATATGATAGACCTAAATGGATTATAAAACCAATTATTGCAAGATATAGTGTTAGTTTCTCTATTTTGTTTCTATTCTTTTCAGAAAAAACTTTTTCAAACAATCCCTCTGTAATTTTTAAAATTTTCATTTTTCAAATAATTGACTAATATTTTTAAATGACTTAAATTCTATGGCATTGCCTGAAGGATCATAGAAAAACATTGTCATTTGTTCACCTGGCAAGCCTTTAAATCTTATATAAGGTTCAATAATAAATTCTATTCCTTTATCCATTATTCTTTCAGAAAAAACTTTGAATTGATTCCAGGGTAAAACAACACCAAAATGGGGAACAGGAACTGACTTTCCATCAACTTTGTTATGATGATTTTTTACAGTATGGGATTTATCATAATGCAAGACAAGTTGATGTCCAAAAAAATTATAGTCAGCCCAATCTTTGCTCTTTCTTCCAGGCTTACAACCTAAAAAATTTTCATAAAAAAACATTGCTTTTTTAAGATTATCTACAGGTATTGCAAGATGAAATGGTGAAATATCCTTCATACTCAAAGATATATTTTTTTGGTAAATTTTACTGACTTTATCTTTTATCTTTACAAGATGAAATTCAAAAACTCAAGCAGTTTGTTATCAAAGGGTTTAGAGCTTCCAATAATGGATGAATTTTATACTATTCAGGGAGAAGGATATCATAAGGGTGCTGCTGCTTTTTTTATTCGTCTTGCAGGATGTGATGTTGGATGTCATTGGTGTGACGTTAAAGAAAGCTGGGATTATCAATCACATCCATTAAAAAGCATAGATGAAATAATCTATAAAGCAGATAAATATTCAAAATTAGTTGTAATAACTGGTGGTGAACCACTAATGTGGAATATGAAACCAATTACATCTGAATTAAAAAAATTATCAATTCAAACTCACATAGAGACATCTGGCGCTTATCCAGTTACAGGTATTTGGGATTGGTTTTGTTTATCTCCAAAAAAGAATAAATTGCCCACAAAAGAGGCCTATAAAAAGGCAGATGAATTAAAAATTATAGTGTACAATAAAAATGATCTAGTCTTTGCTCAAAATCAATCTAAGAAAGTAAATAAAAGTTGTAAACTTTTTTTACAACCAGAATGGGGAAATAAACGGAAAATGATACCAATAATTGTAGACTATGTTATGAAAAATCCTAAGTGGAAAATTTCATTACAAACACATAAGTACATGGGAGTAGAATAAACTTATCTATATAGTAGATATTTTTTTCTGATTCTTTTGAATTCTTCAATATTTGTCTTCCAACTCATCCTTATTTGATTTTCGTTTAAGCCATTTTTTATTTGTTCCTTAAGTTTTTTAGTGCCAGATATTTTATCAAAACCCTTTAAAAAAAAATTATCTTTAATTGGAAACTTGGAATAGGAATCTATTAACCATTTAATTTCAATTCGATCAGGCCTCTTAACTTTTCTAAGATCAACACCATAGCATATTTGATTTTTTAGTTTAGGATTTTTTGAGCCAAAATTTGGTTTTGGAGTAAAACTAAAAGTACTCTCAGGAAATTTTGGGCTTCCATAAACTTGAAACTGCATTTCCGTCCCCCTACCTATACTTATAACAGTCTGTTCGAGTAGACATAAAGACGGATATAACGATACAGACTGAGGATTTGGAAGATTTGGAGATGGTCTTATTTTCAATTCATAAGGTGTGTTATGATTATAGTTTTTTATCTGGATCACCTTTAAATCACATTTTTTATCTCCATTTAGCCACCCTTCACCATTTATCATTTTGGCATATTCTCCTATTGTCATCCCGTAAACTATTGGTACAGGATGCATGCCAACAAAACTTTTGTTTTCTTTTTCTAATACTGGACCATCAATATAATGAATGTTGGGATTAGGTCTATCAAGTAGTAATAAAGGAATATTTCTCTCGGAGCATGCTTCCATTATGTAGTGAAGAGTTGATAAATATGTATAGAATCTTACACCTACATCTTGCAAATCAAAAACCATTATGGATATTCCATTCAAGTCTTGTTCAGACGGTTTTTTCTTTTCACCATATAATGAAATCACTTGAAGCCTTGTCTTATCATCAATGACATTTATAAAACCCTCACCAGCATCAAGATCACCTCTAAATCCATGCTCAGGAGCAAATACTTTTTCAATATTTATATTTAGAGACAAAAGTGAGTCAACAAGATGAGTTTTGGAATTAATTAAGCTAGCTTGATGAGCTACAATTCCAACTTTTTTGTTTTTTAATATTGGAAGAAACTCATTTATTTGCTCAGCACCTGAAATGATTTTTTTTTGAGATGTACTTACTACTGGGTTAATACATAAAAGAAAAAATAAAAATGTAATTTTGAAATTAATCACTGATATGCATATTTAATTTGAATTTACCATTATTTATTGCAATGCGTATGCGAAAAATGGGACATTATAAAAGTAGTGTTTCAGGACGAATAATTAAAATTGCCATAATTACAATTGCTGTTTCAATGGGAATGATTCTGATTTCAGTTTCCTCAGGAAAAGGACTACAGTTAGAAATAAAGAAAAAAACAACAGCATTTAACGGGCATCTTCAAATAGTCCCTTTTGAAAGTAATCAATCTGAGATTTCAATAAGTCCAATAGTTGATTCAATTCAAATAAAAAAGAAATTAATGAGGCGAAATCAAGTTGTACACGTTCAAAGTACTGCGACTAAAGCTTCAATTATAAAAAATCAAAATATGTATGAAGGAGTTTTCTTAAAAGGAGTTGACAGGGATTATAAATGGGATTATTTAAAGAGCTTTTTAGTTGAGGGAACTTTCCCTAATTTTTCCAATACTGTTTCCAATGAAATTATAATATCAAGAGAGATTTTCAATAAACTTAAGCTTAAATTGGGAGAACATATTGAAGCCTTTTTTTTTAAAGATATTAATCAAAACTATCCAAATATCAGAAAGTTTAAAGTTGTTGGAGTTTTTTCAACAGGGTTTCCTGAAATTGACAAATCTTTTATAATTGGAGATATCAAAAATATTAAATCTATCAATAAGTGGAAACAAAATTATGTTGGTAATTATGAGGTTTTTTTAGATGAAATGAAAAATATTGATAAAATTGGAAATGATATTTATAAAAATTTACCCTCTAATTTAGATGTCTTGGGTGTGTATCAAAAATATCCAGATATTTTTCAATGGATATCACTTTTTGATTTCAACATTTTAATAATATTTTTTATTATGATAGTAGTTGGAATAGTGAATACCTCATCGGCTATACTTATTTTAATTTTGGAGAGATCAAAAATGATTGGACTTTTAAAATCACTTGGATCAAATAATTTATTTATTCAAAAAGTGTTTATTTGGAACGGTATTTCAATACTTGGTTATGGACTTTTTTGGGGTAATTTAATTGGACTTATCTTTTATTTTACTCAATATTTCTTCAAATGGATTAAGCTTGATCCAGAAATTTACTATGCTGATCACGTTCCTGTTCATCTAGATATAATAGATATTGTATTTTTGAATTTTTTATTTTTAATAGTTAGTGTGATTTTACTTTTTTTACCATCTCTAATTATTAGTAGGATTACTCCTGCAAAAGTTCTTCGCTTTAATTAATTTTATTAAAATTTTAAAATACACAATAAACCCATTAAAAATTCTAATCTATGAATTACGCTTCAAATATTCTAGAAACAATTGGTAAAACTCCTTTGGTTAAGTTAAATAGTATAACCTCTGAGATTCCATCACTTGTTTTAGCTAAAATTGAAAGCTTTAATCCAGGCAATTCAATAAAGGACAGAATCGCTGTTAAAATGATTGAAGATGCAGAAAAAGAGGGAAAAATTTCTAAAGGAGGTGTAATTGTAGAAGGAACTTCTGGTAATACAGGAATGGGGTTAGCATTAGCCTCAATTGTAAAAGGATATAAACTTATCTGCGTTTCAAATGATAAGCAATCAAAGGAAAAGTTTGATGTTTTAAGAGCAATGGGCGCTGAAGTAATAGTTTGTCCTTCAGACGTTGATCCAGAAGACAGTAGATCTTATTACAGTGTCTCAAAAAAAATAGCAGAAGAGACTCCTAATTCATGGTTTGTTGGTCAATATGATAATCTTTCAAACAGTCTAGCTCATTATGAGCAAACAGGTCCTGAAATATGGAATCAAACAGACGGGAAAATCACGCATTTTGTAGTTGGCGTAGGAACTGGAGGTACAATATCAGGTGTTGCAAAATTTTTAAAAGAAAAAAATCCTAAGATAAAAATTTGGGGAATAGATACTTATGGATCTGTATTTAAGAAATATCATGAGACAGGTATTTTTGACAAAAATGAAATATATCCTTATACCACTGAAGGTATTGGTGAAGATATAATACCTAAAAATGTCGCATTTCACCTAATAGATCATTTTGAAAAAGTCAATGATAAAGATGCAGCACTTTTTACAAGAAAACTAGCTAGGGAAGAAGGTATATTCGCAGGGAATTCATGCGGAGCAGCAGTTAAAGGTCTCTTGCAACTTAAAGAAAGTTTAACTGAGAGAGATGTAGTTGTTGTCTTATTACACGATTCTGGAAGTAGATATATTGCTAAAATTTATAATGATGATTGGATGATAGAGAGGGGTTTTCTCCAAAGAAAGCAGAAATAATTTACTTAATTATTGAACCATCTTCAGCATATCTGACTTTTTCTAAAATTATTTGCCCATTTTTATATTTTGAAATTTCTTTTATTTGCCCATTTGAGTAATAATCTTCCCATAAACCATGTCTTCTTCCGTATTGATCTAATTCAAATTTCTTTTGAATCTGTCCATTGGAAAAAAAGTATGTATTTTGGCCAGTCATGATACCCTTTTCAAACTGATTAGATTCTTTCAGCAAACCATTAGACCAAAAATAACTTCTTTCCCCTGTTAGAAGTCCATTTGAATAATTAAGCATTTCTTTTGTTGAGCCATCTTCATAGAAAGATTTTGAAATCCCCTCTAATTTTCCACTTAAATAAAATTTTTCAAGTTTGAGATTTCCAGAGTTATAATATTCTCGATAAGAACCAGAGAGTTTCCCGTTATTAACTTCAAACTCTCTTAGTAAAATATCAGAATCATTTCTCTCATAAACCATTCCTGATATTGGTTTTTCCTTATACAAATAAGTAATTCCCCTAGTGCTTTTATTTATTTCAATTTCATTGACATTGAAATCATTTGACGATCTTTTACAATTTATAAATATTATTATAATTAGTGTAAAGTATATGATTTTAAAAATTTTCAAATGGGATGTTTTCAGATGAGTTTTTTGCAAAAAATTTATAATTAATTATCATAAAATTAAAAAAATATAATTTCTATGTAGTGTTTTGTTGTACTTTGAGTATAATAAATCCTTTAAATTTTCGTTATTTTGTTAATAAACAGAGTAATAGTTGGGTAATTTTAAAGCTTTTTTTAAACTACTACAATCGGTAGCATGTTTCCTTTTTTTACTTGGAGGCTTCAGTCTTAATGCCCAAGATATAGGAGTCACTGATGTTATTATAAATGAAGGAACGATTGACTCTGGTGCTGCTTCAAAAACTTTTAATCTTTGTTCCACTGAAACAGTTACGCTTAATATCGTAATACAGAACTTTGGTGCTACAACTGAAAATATTGGTAATTATGATGTTTTTCTTAGAATTAATGGAGTTAATACATTAAATGGTGGTGCAACCTCAACTCTTGTTTCAATAACTGCCAGCCCAATAAACTTAGCTGCTGGAGCAACTCATACTCTGACTTACCCTAATGACTTTAGCGGAGGCCCTCCTGCATTTAATTTTTCAAATGTAGGAATATCAACAATTGTTGTTTCCGCGACCTCAGTCTCTGGAACAGGTGATACAAACACTGACAATGACGCTTATGATATAAGAGGATTTGTCTATACCCCAACTACTCCAACTTTAACTGTTTCACCTGTTACTCCAGAGATTTGTGTTGGAGATCAAATATTTTTTCAAATTTCTCCTGCCGGAGGTTCATTATATAAATTCTATCTAAATGGATCAATGGTTCAGTCTAGTACGACAGACAATACGATTACTTTTTCTTCTGACCCCTCTGATGCTGATTCTGTGTCTGATGGTGATAAGATAACGATAGAATTTACTGACGCAAATGGTTGTCTTGCTGACTCATCAACCCAAAGTGTTACAATTACAGTTAATGGTCTGCCAGATGCAACTATTTCATCTAGTGCAACTGATGACCAGGTTTGTAAGGGAACAGAAGTAACCTACACAGCTACTGGAGGAGTTGAGTATGAGTTTAAAGTAGACGGTGTAATAAGGCAAGCAAAATCCGCTTCTTCAACCTTTGTTACCTCTGCTATTTCAGATACATCGACAGTTACTGTTGTTGCATATAATGCCAGCGGATGTAAAGATGAGGCCTCTCTTCAAATGCAAGTTTTAGAGGTTTTTAGCCCTGGTACTATAGCTCTTCAGAATGCCTCTGATTCAAGTATATGTTATGGGACAGTGCCTACTGGAAATATTAGCTCGACAGCAATTGCAAGTGGAACTGATGTAATCTCATATCAGTGGCAGAGTTCACTTAACGGTTCTGATTGGTTAAATATAGATGGTGAGACCAATATAAACTATCAACCCCCAGCACTTTTTCAAACAACTTATTTTAGACGAAAAGCTTTAAATACTTTAGGAGATTTAACTTGTGACCTAGCCCCTTATTCTAATGTAGTTGATATATCTGTTGATCCTGAGTTTGTTATAAATCTAGCCACTAATAGTGCTTCAAATACATTTTGTGTTGGAGACTCTGTGACTGTTGCTGCAGCTGCTGGAGCTGCTACTTATACTTTTCAAATAAATGGAGTTACTACACAAGTATCCTCTACTGAGAATCTGTTTTTAACTGTATCAAGTACAACAGATACCACAACCCTTGAAGTTTCTAATGGAGATACAATTTCGGTAATTGTTACAGATTCTAACGGATGTCAGACTTCAGATTCTTTAACCATTATAGCAAGTGATAGTCCATTAAATCCTGGTTTATCTACTAATGCTCCAGGAAATATTATATGTTCAGGTGATGAGATAGTTATAACTGCAAGTGGCGGAGATACCTATCAGTTTTTTATTAACGAGACGCCTCCTGCACCAGGAGAGGCAGTAGGAAATATTCTAACTACTTCATCTCTTACCGAGAGCTCCACAGTCAGAGTTGTTGCTTCTAATGCTTTAGGATGTACTGAATCTGCTACCATTAATGTCAGGGTTTTAAGTATCACAGATCCTGGATCAATAGGACTGTCAGTAGCAACTGATACGACTGTTTGTTTTGGTAATGAACCTGCAGGTGTTATAACTAGTACTGTTGACGCTTCATCTAGTCATGATATTTATTATCAATGGCAATCAAGACCAATTACTGGAACATGGGTTAATATCCCTACTAATGCTAATTCACCAACATACGATCCAGGAGTGTTAAATACAACTACAAGCTTTAGGCGTTTATCAATTTCATATATTGACGTTAATGGTGACGGAATTCCCAATGATGGGAAGTCATGTATAAGCGATCCAAGTTCGAATATTATTACAATAACAGTAAACCCCGCCTATGAACCAAACTTAACTACTGGAGTTGCAGGAGATCAGTTTTGCTCTGGTGATGATATAACCCTTTCTGTTGCTGCAGTTAGTGGTCCTGCGACATATACTTTCACAATTGCTGGTGATGCTGGAAGACGTCAAGTGTCTAATGTAAGTAGAACTTTTGAAACTACTGCAGGCAATGGAGGAGGTCTTCAGATTAATAACGGTGAAACTGTACAAATTCAAGTTGAAGATTCTGCTGGTTGTGTTTATACAGAGTCAAAAATTATCTCAGTTGACTTTTTCAACACATCTGGTTTAGCTGCAATTTCAACTAATCCTGGAGATGGTGTTATTTGTCCCGGAGAAAGTATTTCATTTACTGCTCAACCTGATGGAGTTGGATATACTTACTCATTTAAAGTTAATGGCATTGCTGCACTTGCATCAGAAGTTGTAAGTAATGTATATACTACTTCTAGTATTGTTTCTGAGTCCATAGTTGAATTAACTGTTCAAAGTCCTGCAGGTTGTTCTGCTTCAGTAAGCGTTACAGTTTTTGTTCCTATTCTTGGAACTGCTGGTTCTATATCTGCCACTGCTGCTGATTTAACAACTTGCCCTGGAGGAGTTTTGGCCAATCCCATTGATGGAGATGGTACGGCAGGTGGTTCTTCAGCCACTCTTTCTGCAAGTTCTTCAGCTGGTGCTGCGATTACTTATCAGTGGCAATCTAGAACAGGGGCTACTTGGGACGATATAGTAGGACAAACAGGTGCTGATTTGCCTGCTGGTTCAATATCATTCTCAGAAACTACTCAAATAAGAAGATTAGCTTTTGCCTCTCGAGGAAGCGCTAGTTGTGGAGGGTTATCTACTAACGAGATTACAATTAATGTAGAAAATGTTCCGACTCCATCAATTGAGGTCAGCCCAGGAACAACTGTTTGTACAGATGATGCCATTACACTCACCGGTACTGGAGGAAATGAAGGAGCAGGAGATGTTTATCAATGGGTTATCGGGGGTACGGTAACTCATACAGGAAAAATTTATAATGCTGCTGCTGGTTCCATAGCTAACGGTGCCACAGTGGAGTTAAGAATTGTTAGTTCAGGGGGTTGTACTTCAACTGTTGTAACAGAGGTGATAACAGTTGTTGATGCTCCAGTAATTGCTATGGATAGTAATGCATCAGGCGATACGATTTGTGCAGGAGAGTCTGTTAGCATCACGGCGACAAATACTTTAGATCCAGCAGGTGCTGCAACCTATACCTTCAAGCTTAATGGGATTAATGCTGCTCCTGGTGAAGTGGTAGGAAATGTATTTACTACAACTAATGTAACTTCCGAGAGTACGATAACAGTAATAATAGAGAATGCAGCTGGTTGTACAGAAACAGCTACGATGACAATTTTTGTTCCTGTATTATCAAGTGGAGGTACCATATCAGCCACTGCTGCAGATCTTTTAGTTTGTAAAAATGAGGGATTAAGTGCTGAGATTGATGGAGATGGTACAGCTGGAGGTTCATCAGCAACTTTATCTGGATTTTCATCGACTGGTGCAACTGTTACTTATAAATGGCAGCGACGATTTAATATAGCCGAGGGATGGGTTGATATTCCTGGTGAGACCGAATCGGATTTAGATGTTGGTGATATTAGTTTTGCACAAACCACTTTTGTTAGAAGACTTGCATATGCGAGTCTAAATGGCTCAAATTGTCAAGGATTACCAAGTAATGTCATTAAATTTGAAGTTGATAATGAGAGAGTACCAGTCATCACTCCAGATCCCAGCTTAACAATTTGCCCATCTCAAGAAATCACCTTTGTGGGTTCAGGGGCACTCGATGGTGATGATGTTTATAATTGGTCCATTAATGCCGGAGCTGTTACAGCTACTGGTGCTATATATACAGCATCCGCAGGTTCTCTAATTGATGGATCAACAGTGGAACTAACCATTATATCGGCGAATGAATCATGTACATATTCTACATCTGTTGTAGTAAATGTAGAACCTGATCCAGTCATTGTTCTATCCTCTAATGCCTCAGTACCAGATATTGTATGTAGTGGAGATGATGTTACATTTAGTGTTACAGCTGTCCCCTCTGCAACTTCATACGAATGGAAAAAATCAAATGTTGCAACACCATCCTCATATATTCCTTTACCTGGATCACCAACTGCTGTCAGTACACTGACTGTACCAGGTGCTTCTTTAGCCCATAATGACATTATTTGGGTAACCGTTAATTATGGTGGAGGATGTTCTGTTACTGATTCATTAACTTTGTCTATTCTTGAGGTAACAGCTGGAACTATTACTGGAACACAAGAAATTTGTTTTGGCACTATTCCATCTCCTCTAACAAGTGTAACTACAGCGAGTGCAAATATTGTTGGGGCATCAATTTCCTACCGTTGGGAATATTCAACAGATAATTTTACTTCAATAATTTCTGATACTGGTGTTACTGCTGCAACTTATGTCTTTCCGGGCGCTTTAATTGAAACAACGCAATATAGAAGAGTAGCTTCTGCCTCAGTTTCAGGAAGTACCGCTTGTGAAGTAACTACAACTGAGCCTATTGAAATTAAAGTTATTGATCTTGTGGGCGGAACTATTACTCCAACATCTGATGTTGTCTGTTTTAATCTTGGTGATCTTGCTCCAGAACTTTCAATTAATGGAGGATCTTCTACTGGTGAGTATCAGTGGCAAATTTCAACCGACAACTTTGCATCAGATTCAAGTGATATAGTTTCTGCAACGAATGCAACTTTCACTCCATCAGTAACTACAACTCAAACAACCTTCTATAGAAGGGTAGTTAAAAAAACATTAACGAATGGCTCTACATGTCAAGCAACAAGTACAATATTTAGATTAGAAGTTAACGATCTTCAACCAGGGTCACTTGACAATTCAATTGGAACAACTCTTTGTTTTGGTTCTTTGCCTCCGAAAATAGGCTTAGGAACTAGTACTCCTGCAACGGGAGAAACTGCAACAGTTACATATGAGTGGGAATTTTCATTAACTGGTGTTGGAGGATGGACTGCCATTGCTGGTACAAATGATGTTTCATATCAACCTGGACCAATAAATTCTACTATTTATTATAGAAGAAGTGTCTCAAATGTTGAATCTGGTGGAACTTGTAAAGTATATACAAATGTTGTTTCATTTACAGCTTTGGATCAAATTGACACAGGAACAATAGATTTTAATGCTCCAACTGCTGATGAATTAGTTTTATGTACTGGTGATCAACCAGCTGATTTAATTTTGGCAGGTGCGACCCCAGTAGTAGCAGGATCAGTCACTTACACTTGGCAAAGCTCAACAGATCTGGTCAATTGGTCTACTGTTGTTTCATCTACGAGTAATGCACTGCTTCAATTTGGAGCGTTTAACACACCTACTGTTAACACCTTCTATCGGGTAAAAATTTCAAATGGAACAACCACTCCTACCATTTCGCAATCTGAAATTAAAGTCATTTTATCTGAAACTGGAAATGCTGTTACAATGGGAGAAAAATATGGTGTTAATATAGATGGTTCTCTTCATGAAGTGACAACTACCGCAACTATCAACACCATCGATATTATTGGATCAGAACTTGCATCAATTATATCAAGTAATGCAATTGGGTATAATGCAACTTATTATTCTGACACAAATATTATATTAATTGATAATTATACCGCTACATTCAACACTAGCCTTGTTAGTTCAGGTACGCTATTTCTTAACATGAATACCATTGCTAATGTTGCTGGAAGTAATGAATGTGTAGCTTATTCTGATTATTTCCTTGTTGAATTCCTTGAAGCCCCTGAGATTACTCAGGTAGGGGGGCCTGTAACTTCTCAAGAGGTATGTATTGACAATGCAATTTCCATGCTTACTTTTGAAATAAAGGGATCTGTTTCACTTATTCGGTTAAATAGTTTAGATGACAACTTCACTGTTAATGGCCTTGCAGGCGCTACCGCAACAGTTGTTGCGTCAATTGGTGAATCCCAAAACTGGACTGTTTCAGGTACAACTCCTTTACAATTTACTGTTACGGGAACTCCCAATAAACTTGCCGATGCTAGTAGTTTTCAAATTTTAGTTGATGGAGAATGTGAAGATAAGTTTTTAAACTACACAATTGCTGTTACCCCACCAGCAACTGCACCAGATGTTATTATGAAAGATCGAAATAGCTTGTGGGACATGGTTTTTGAAAGAGGAGGTGTCTGGTACAATAATTCAATTTGCCAAGTCACTGATGCTATTGGCCCTCCTGATGAAGGAACACCTGATAATGTTTTCTATACTTGCTATTACAATAATAGTTTTAATTTAAATTACAACTCATTTGAATGGGAGCTACACCCTCCTGCTGCTGGAAGTTTAAGTCCTACAATTGACCAACAGGTCACTATAATAAGATTAAACTATGTACCAGAGGGCTTAGGAGGAACTGTTACCCTAACAAATGGGATGACTTATGGGGTTACGATTGTTGGGCCTGATGGAGTTTCTACAGCTCATAATGTAACAACAAATGGACCAGGAGGAGGAGCAGATACATTAGATGGCCTTGGAAGCAGATTACGAACTGCAATCGATTCCGATGATGATGTAAGTGCCATTTATTATGCCTCTAGAAATGAAATTCATATAACTGCTGCTGTTGCAGGTGCTATAGGATATTTTGGGGTTTCTGTTTCCAATGCTGCAACAGCTACCTTGGGTACTGCAACAACTCCAACGGCAAACCTTCAAAGTCCAGAAAGTATTTATAGAACTGGAAATAGTGTAACGGTTGATTGGAATCCAAATTTTGGAACTACAACAGCAACCACAAATGGAGTGACAGCTACGCTTAGAGTAAGAGCAAAACAATGTGCAGCTTCTGTCACCTCTACTTGGAAAGAAATTGAACTGTGGATGGTTAGTGATATAGTAACACCAGTTGGCACTCCTGATCTTAGAGAACCACAAGCTTTGAATGAAATGGGTTGTAATGGTGCAAGAACAGGAGCAGTTCCTGAATGTGAAATTACTAATGAGACTCCAAACACCCAGTTCTTTACTGCAGCAGTGGCTGGACAGACTAATGATTTTGGAGAGCTGCAATGGGAAATAGTCAATGTAGATTCTAGTGACTCTGGGGTTTCCTCACCTGGATTTTTGGATACACAAAGAGGAGTCATTAATTGGAATACAGGTTATTATGGATCATTCGATCTAAGAGTGCGCCCAATTAAATGTGAGGATGGATCAGTTAGTGATGATGACTGGGTATCAACAACTATAAGTATTGCAAGAGGAGATGACGTGGTTCCTACTATTCTTGGACTTGATATTCCAGTCTGTCCTACTGGAACAGATACACAAACATCTAAATTTGTTTCAGACAGAGATGTTAGATGGTATATAAATAATCCAGGTGCCATAAAGATTCCTGGCATAGATTCTGCTCCAACGACACTTACTGGATTCTGGTATCAGGGCTTTCAAGAAATTCAATCAAATTATAATAGTGGGGACGGGAACGGTGATATTGAACTCACATGGGCTGACAATTATGAAGGAACAATATTTATTAAAGCAAGACCTGATAATTGCCCAGGTACTTCACGAAATTATGCTGTTGTTATTCCTAGAGCCGCAGAAATAGTCCTTGACTCTGGAGGTGTCCCTCAGCAAGTTTGTTTTGGTAGTGATATTGTCTCAATTACTTATAATATTTTTGGACCAAACATAATTGACATCACTGATAATCTTCCAACTGGAATTGAGGGAACATTTACAAAAGGATTTCAAACCTCAACACTTACTCTATTTCAAGATCCAGTTGACAATGTAACTGCCGGAGAAAATTATATCTTAACAGTTAATCTTACTGATTATAATTACGTAGTTCAGGCAGGAGAAAATAACATTGATGATGTTGGTAATGGACTAGCTGCTGAGGTTGTTGCTAGTGATAGAATTAGAACAGCAACTTATAGTGAAACATCAAATACTTTAACTCTAGAAGGATATGCTGGACTTCCATTTGCTGTTGTAGCAACTCCTCCTCTTGATCCTGGATGTAATATTAGCTTACCTGCTACAGATCCTGTTGTTTCTACATATGTAATTTCTGGTACATTACTGGAAAATTTAACAGCAGGTCAGCACACATTTACATTGACAACAATATCTGCTAACGCTTCTTGTACTGAAGATGTTCAATTATTGATGATTGAAGTCCTTGAAAGCTCTTCAACTTCTTTAACTTCAGTGTCTAGTACAATCAACCAATTAGTATGTGAGGATAATGCAATTACTCCTATTGTTTATGATATCCAAGGAGATCCAGCAACTTTTACTGTTAGTGGCCTTCCTAATGGAGTATCATCAACCCTAGTCAAAAAAGCAAACCCGGATCCATATGAGCTTACAATATCTGGTATTGTAAATAGTAATGATTGGGCGCAAAGGGTATTTACTTATCAAATTGATACTTCAGGAAATGCATTTGGCTGTGAAGAAACTTCAGCTACTGGAACAATCACAGTTGATCCTATAGATTTTTTAGTCACAAGAACAGACACTCTTACTACTCAACAAATTTGTTTTGGAGAATCAATTGAGCCTATAGTTTTCGAATATTGGGGCCCTGCTACTATAACAACTATAATTACTGGATTACCTCCGGGACTAGATCAAGATTTACTAGATCAAAATCAAGTTGTTGATATTGATTTTGGAGTTGCTTCAGCCACAACAAGTACGGAAACTTATTCTATAATAGTTAATGAAACATCCTATACAGTCAATACAACTGCTGGACAAAGTAAGTATGATATTGTCAATGGCATAATGACTGAAATAGCATCTGATGCATCAGCAATAGTTACGGCTACCTTGTCTGATGCTGTTAGACCGACTTTAAGACTTACTGGAAATACTGCTGGTCAGGCTTATAGCGTAAATGTTTCTCCTACTGGAGGTGCATCAGTACTAATCGCAACACCCGAAATGGTTACTGGACCAAAAAGAGTAACTATATCAGGATTTCCAACAGCTTCAAGCACTTCAACATTTAATTATACTATTTCAACAAATGGAGTATGTGAGCCTGTTACTCTTGGCCCATTTGGCATCGATGTTTCTCCTGACCCTACAATTACTCTCACTTCAAGTCCTTCAACAATTGATCAGTTTATTTGTGAAAATTCTGAAATTGTCTCTATCACATACGATATTGGGAATGGCGCTGATGATATTGTAGTGATTGGACTTCCACCGGGATTAGATTATACTCCAAAAATAGGGACTATAACTAATGTTACAATTTTTGGAACCCCTATAGTTGATGTAAATGTTCCGACAGCTTACAGATTCTCAATAACAACTACAAATACTATTACAGAATGTAATGAAACAACTGTTTATGGAATTATAAATATAAATCCTGATGAGACTGAAGCTGAAAATGCAATAGATCCTCCATTTGATCTTAATATTTGTCAAAATGAATATGTAGATCTTGAGTTTGACTTTATTGGTGTTTCAGCCCTTACTTTCACAGCTTCTACGGTTCTACCAGCCGGATTAATTCCGACAACAGTTTATACCTCAAAGCAATCAGTGGTTATATCAATAACAGGGACCTCTACAACTGCAACTAATCAAAGTTATCGTATTCAGATTGAGGAAGATGGAGGTCTTAGAACTTATGAATATTTGACAACAACCCCAAATGAATCTGCAGATACTATTGCAACAGGTCTTCTTGCAGCAATTAATGACCCAAGAGTTAATGACACAGCAAGTGGAACGACTCAAATAGTTCTTGAAGCTAAGAATGATGGGTATGTTTTTGGGACACGTATAATAAGTGATCAAGTAACTGGCGCTACAATAGCAGTTGTTGCTTCAACACCTGTTCAGGGTACATTATCTATAACGGGTACACCCACTACAGTGGTTACAGTAACAACGGTTCATACAATTTCAGTGGAAACCCCAGGTACCAGATGTACAAGTAGTACGGCAACAGTGACGCTTACATTAGATCCAGTCCATTCTTTAATTGCTAGTGGAACCTCGGCTGATCAAACAATTTGTGATAATACTGCTATTACAGAAATCTTTCTTTCATATGGAGGAGGAGCTACTGATATTGAAACACCTGTAGAGTGGAATAATATTACCGAAGGAAATAATATACCACCAACAGGTCTTATTAATCCATATTTGGGGACTGTATCAGGAACTGGAATTATATTTGAAGGAACACTTACAACTGGAGTAACTACAACTACTGTTTGGACCTACACCGTTACAACAACTGGTAATGCTTGTGATCCTGCTTCCTTAACTGGAACAATTACTGTCGAACCAATTCATACAATTGATCTTGCTGCAGGATCTGGTGATAGAAATCAAGAGGTGTGTGACAATGGACCACTTGACAACAATATTGTTTTTGAACTAGGAGGAGGGGCTACAGCGTATGAGTTTTCGTGGGAACCTTTTGGAGGACCTGGACTAGATGTTATTCCTGACTTTGCCCTAGGCACAATAACAATCTCGGGTACTGTGAATACTGGTGTTACCACTCAGACAACTTACTCTTATACAATCAGTTCAACTGGTAATTTCTGTGGTGTAGTCACTGAAACAGGTGTTATCACTGTTAATCCAGCAACGGCTAGTATAACTTTATCATCTGCTGCTAACACATCAAATCAATTTATATGTGAGGGTGAATCAATTGCCCCGATAGAGTATACTTTTGCTGGTGGAGCAACTGGTGCAACAGCTGATGGATTACCTCCAGGAGTTGTGATTAGTGGCGCTACATCTACTACTATAACTATTAGCGGAACCCCTACTGCAAATGTTACAATCCCAACTAGCTATAGGTATTCTGTTACAACGGAAGGTTCAGAATGTAACGCAATTACTACTTATGGATTTATCACACTAAATCCAAAAGAGGATGATCTAATAACACAGATTACAGGTGATACACAGGCCTGTCAGAATGAATATCTTGATATTGAGTTTGAATTTGTTGGTGTTACAAACCTCTCATTAACACCTGACACAACTTTACCAAATGGTTTATCTGCCAATACTTCTTATATAGCTTCAAAGCAAATAATAGAAATAACTTTAACAGGAAATTCTACTACAACTGGAGAGATTTATGCGATTCAAATTGTTGAAGGAACAGGAGTTAGATCTTATCAATATCAAACAACAACAAATACACTTTCAGCTGCAAATATTGCTACTGAATTGCATGCAAAAATTTTAGACGCTCAAGTCAGTTCAACACTTGTTGGCAATCAAATTACACTTACTTCTGTTAATGACGGATATATTTATGGAGTTCGATTGATTGCTGATAATACAGGTGTCGATATGGCTGTTACTGCTGAAACCCCTATTAGAGGAATATATTCTATAGTTGGTACTCCCACAACGGTAGTTACTCAAACAACTGCAATTGATATTGGAGTTGAGACTCCTGGAATACTTTGTGCTTCAAGTAATTCAACAATTACCCTAACATTAGATCCAGTACACTCAATAAGTTTATCATCTGATGCAGCTACACAAAATCAAACTATATGCGATGATACTGCTTTAGATGATATTGTTTTTGTTGTTGGTGGAGGGGCCAATAATTACACTATTTCATGGGATCCTACTATACCTCCTGGAATAAATGGAAATCCACCTATAGTTGGAGCAACCACAATAACTTTTAGCGGGATACCAGATACTGGCGTTACAACTCCTACGGTTTATACATATACAATTAGCACAACCGGAAATGCCTGTGATTCAGCAACCATTACTGGCTCAATTACTATCCAGCCAAAAGAGGGTATTTCTTTAGCAGGAGGATCCGGCGCTAAAGATCAAACGGTTTGTAATTCATCTAGTCTTGCAAATCCAATCATTTTCCAACTAACAGGAGGCGCTACAAATTATGAGTTCAATTGGGATACAGCTAGCCCAGGATTAACCGTTTCATTTGATGCTACTGCATTGACAGTTACAATATCAGGGACTGCTAACTCAGTTGGTATCACTCAGACTACTGCTTATCCATACACCATTAATACTTTAGGCAATGGTTGTGGCACAGCAACTGAAACAGGAATAATTACGGTAAATCCACTTTCCTCAATTACAGTTTCAGGTACTAATCAAAGTCAGCTTGGAAGTAATGGTGTGTGTAGTGGTGATGATATTGATCCAATAGAGTTTACTGTCTCAGGTGGCGCCGTTTCAGCTCAAATTTCATGGACAACTCCTGGATTATCACTAACAAGTGTAAATATTAACAATAAAGGAGGCGGAGTTTTTTCTCTCGAGGGACCTGCAACTACAAGCAATTCAACACCAACACTTTATACCTATACTATAACAACTGTTAATGCAAATGGTTGTTTACCTGAGGAATCATTCAATGGCGTTATTGAGGTATATCCTGTACCAACAGTAGATGCCAATTATATACAGACCAGTAATTTTACTGCTAGTACATACACTGGTATTAGAGACGTATCTTGTTTTGGGGGTAATGATGGTGTGATTAGTATTCAGACTGAGCCACTAACTGAACTTAATAAAGCTATTACAGGTGGTCAATTAAGTGCTCGCCAGCATGATTATGTTACAATTAGTCATGCCTCTCCGACAACTTTAAATTTACTTGATATTGTTTCTATTTCAGTAAACGGTGTTACATTTAACCATGTTGTTACTAATGTTAATACAGCTACAATTTTAAGCGAACTTGCCAATGATATTAATGCTAGCTTATCATCAGCTGTATATGCTTCTCAAATAACAGTTTCTGGTGAACCAACATTATCTATTTTATCGCAAGTACCTGGACTACCATTTACTACTACAGTTGGAGCGATTTCATCTACAATTGACGCAGCAACAACAGTTTTAAACAATGTAACTACAAATAACACGACAGGCTATAGTTTAACTCTAAGGGCGGCTGACAATACAGTTGTAGGAACCAATATGTTCACTGTAACGACAACTCCCTCAATATCCTATGTTTCATTCCCTAATCTTGAGGCAGGTGATTATACATTAAATGTTTCTATTAATAATTGTGATGCTGATCCTGTAACTTTGACTGTTGGTGGACCTGCTGCTGATTTAGAAATCGAAACCTCTGCTTGTGACTCAGCTATTCTAGTTGATATTTCTGGAGGAACATCTCCATATACAATCTATCTTCTTAAAAACGTAATAATAGCAGGTGTTCCAACTAACACAATTATTGATACTGAAACTGCAAATGGAACTGCTTCCTCAACAGCTAGTGTTCAATTTTTAGGTCTGACTCCTAGTGATCATTATTTGATTCAGGTATATGATAAGAATTGTCCTATACCTGCTGAGGAGACTGTAATTATGCCTTTGGAGCTTGATTACGACCCATTAAAAACTCGTGTTGTTGATGATTATTGTAAGGAATCACCAAATATTGGTGGTGGTAGCATCGAGCTAAACACAAATGCTGGTAATGCCTTTAGTGGCGGCTCAGGAATTTTTAGTTACGTATGGGATGCCACTATCAATGGACAACCATATACTAATAACTCTATGAATATTACAGATTTATTACCAGGTAATTATAGCGTTACAGTAACTGATGAGGTTCTTGGATGTTCTACAACTAAAGTTTTTGAAATCAAGGAGCCCTCTGAATTAAGTCTTGATAAAACAGGAGGTGTTGCGCCTTCAGTTGTAGCAGGAGCCTCTGCTACTCCTTTAAGTTCAGCTGATTGGGTTGTAGACATTGGATGCTCTGCTACAGAGGCTGTTCTTGAAGTTCAGGCATCAGGAGGATTGAGCATGTCATCATCTGGAACTGCAAATTATACTTATTCATGGACTAGAAATGGTACAGCTTATGCTGCAGATGCTGGTGCTGGAAATAGAGTTACAACAGTTCAAGAAGGAATTTATCAGGTGACTGTTGCACTTGATATGAGTTCATCTGATGTCCCATATCTTAAAACACTTGCTGATCTTTCATGTATTAAAACATTATCTTTTGAAGTGAGAAAACCTGATGATTATGTTTTAATTGAAGATAGAGATAATAGGGTAGAACCTGCATGTGATGGAGATACTGCTACTCTTGTATTTAACATTGTTGGAGGCTCCAGTAATGCTCATCCTTACAGTCTGTCCTTAGAAGGTGGAGCTTTAACTGGGACAGCTGCTGCTGATAGAATTGTAACAATAGCTAATATTGATACATCAATTATTTCATCTATTCAAAATTATACAATCACTGATGCTAATGGTTGCTCAACTACTGGCGTTTTAAGTTCTACAATCGCACTTCCTGTATTTGCTGATATTGCTTTCCAAGCTGATAAGACTGATATTGATTGTGCTGCTGGAACACTTGGCACCATAACTCTTAGTGTTGCAACAGGATCACTTCCAGCTGATTTATCAACAGTACAGATTCAAGTTAAAGGCACAAGTGTAAACTTTAATTTCTATACTACATGGGCAGCAGCTAATGATGGTACTGGGAACGCTCTTATTTCATTATCTGAGGCAGGAGTTTATGATTATATTATTTCTAGTTCGGCTAGTTGCGTTTTAGATGATGATGGATCTGGAAAAACAGGATCCATTGAAGTCGAAGATGCTGGCAACAATCAGTTAACTATCAGAGATATAAATATTACTCAGCCTGGATGTAATGCAGAACTTGGAACGATTGAACTTGTTTTTGAGGAGGCTACTATAGTTCCACCGTTATCAATAATTTGGAAAAAAAGAGTCTCTACTACATTTACTGCTTCTGGATCAACAACCCCTACCACAGACACAGATTGGGTTGAATTACCTTCACTTGAAGGAAATGCTATTATTGAAGTTGAAACGGGAGCATATAAAGCATATTATTCTGATGAACGTCAGGATCTGGGGGATGATTGTAAGGCAGGTGTTAGAGAAACAAATGCAATAGTAGTTGGAGGAGGAGATATCTTAATTCAAAATCTAAGGACATCTAGACAATCTTCAATAGATTGTAATGATCCAAATAACATATTATATGATCTTGATTTTGACCTTCAAAACAATACAATTGACAATGGAAATCAAAGTGATTTTAATATTACTTTAACCAAAGTTGGTGGAGCAAATCCAAATGGATATGCAAATACGTTTAATACAGCAACAACCAATGCTAGCTTTAGTTCACCAGGGACAATTGACAAAACAGGACCATTTAAAATTACAGGTATACCATCTGGTGAATATGTACTTCTTATAAGTCAAGCTGCATCAACCACTACTGCTACAACTTGTGAAGTTGATCAGTATTTTATAATCGGTGATATTGAAAAAATTGAATGGACTGGATCTACATCAGTTACATTAGATCCATGTAGTCAAACTGCAGATATTTCTGCATCAATTACTGGAGGTGTCCCTTGGATTGACTCTAGTGGAGATCCTTTCTATAAATATTTATGGACCTTTACACCAGCAGATGGTGGCATATCAACAAACTTTACAGGAGAGACTATAAGTCTTAATGAAGAAGGTGATTTAAGCCTTACTGTTTGGGATTCTTTAGATTGTCAAGCTAATGTTACTGCTTCTGCCTCAATAACTGTTTCTCTTGGGTATACTCCATTTAGTTTTGAACCAAGAATACCAATTGACAATGATAACGATGGAATTCCTGATACAATAGGATATTCTGTTGAGCCAAGTTGTTTAGCACCAGCTAAAGATGATGGTCAGATTGGATTTGATGTTGTTGGTGGTATTCAAGCTGATGGTTCCCAAGCACCCTATCAGGTAATATGGGAAAGATTCGATGAGACATCAGGAACCTTCATTTTATTGGATGGAATTGCTAGTTCACTATCACTAACAAATCAAGATTATTCAAATAAATTAGTTGCTGGGACTTATCGAATTACAATTAAACCTATTGGCGTTAGCTGTGGAGCAACAAGCCTTGATGTTCAGAAAGTTATTAAAGTTGATCCAAACAGGGAGTTGTACATTATTGATGGTCCAATTCTTGACGGGAATCTTTGTTTGCTTCAGCAAGGTTTTATTTCAATTACCCTATTTAATAATTTACAAGATGAAGTCTCTTTCTATTATGATGGCCAGCTTATTGTTACTGGTAGTGATGATTTTGTTTCGCAGACTGTTACTGTTACTTCAGGTTCAACAATTACTTCAACAGTTTATTTTGAGCAGCAAAGATATAATCTCGCGATTGACAACCCTAAAGAATCTGCTGTTTTAAAGATTGTAAACTCAAATGGATGTGTTATTGAAGAAAACATTATTATTGAAGATATAACTCCTCAAATTGATTATACATCTATTTCTTTAACTTATGATTCTCCCTCAAATAGTATATATGTTCCTGCTAGAGAGGAGATTTCATTTACTGATTTGTCTACTGGACCTTATGTTAGTGCTGAATGGAATTTTGGTGATGGTAGTGATACAGTTATTATGCCTGCTAACACTACATCGCCCGTTATTCATGAATATGGAATATCAGGAACTTACACAGCAACTCTTATAATAAGAAATGGATTAGGATGCCCTAAATATGAGAGTGTAAATATTAAAGTTGGTAAGGGGTGGAGTATATTAGCTCCAAATGTTTTCACTCCTAATAGCCCCCCTCTCAACGAGAAGTTTAAACCTATATCTACTGGACTTAAAAACTTAGTCCTAACAATATATGACTTTAGAGGGAATATGATATATATGGAAACTAAGCCAGAGAATCCAACTGATGTGCTTGAGAATAGAGAAGAAACGGATCCACTATTTGATCCTTCCAAACAAATCATTGGATGGGATGGTAGCCTCAATGGATCGGATGCAACACATTCTCCTTATTATATATATACAGCAACTGGTGAAACAAATTATGGAGAACAAATTCCAGTATATAGTGGTACATTTATTATAATTAGATGATGAATTTTAGAAATTTGTATATAATTCTTTTTGTTTTTGGATTGATTAAATTTTCTTTTGCTCAGGAGGAATACATCGTAAATCAAACAAAATACATGCAAAAGGCAAATCCAAGCTATTTTGGAATGAATCAATTAAATAGGGTAGGAGTTTTATATGGCTCTTTGAAGGTAAATGATGCAAATACTCTAGATAATCGATACTTTTTTGGCTCAATGGCTTTTCAAGACAATAATTTTTCAATAGGGATTGATATTAATCAGTTTAAAATTGGAAATATTGGTATGGTAAATAGTGTTGCAAACTTAAGCTATATCTATAAACTTCAACTTTCTAATTACACTTTCTTCTTACCAGCAGTTACAATTGGAATGATAACCTCTAATGTTGATGTAAACAATCTTCTTTTTGAGGACCAAATAACAAGTAGTCTAGGTAGTGGTTTCATTGCGACTCAATCTGCTGATCCTCTAGCTCCTTTAATTTCAAGTGTAAGCGAATTTGATCTTGGAGCATCATTTTTAATTCATTCTGAAGAGTTTTTAGTTGGGTTGACCCTAAAGCATCTAAGGAAACCCAATATTTCTTTTAATAAGGAAGCTGATATAACACTTCCGATTCAAATTGGAATTCAAGGAGGATATGAGTTTGATATTAATCCTTATGAAAGAAGATTTTTACCCAGGTACTCATATTTATTTACCTATGCTAATATTGTCAAATCAGGCGAAGCAATATATATTGGCTTAGCTCAAGATTTTCAACTTGGAGAATTTTCAATAGGTCTTACTCAACAAGCTGGATCAGTAAATTCTTTTGGGTTAAATAATTTTGGAATGACATTAGGTCTAGCTTTTGAAAATTTTGATTTTGGAGTACATTATAATTTCCCATTCAGAGAACCTGGCAAAGTATATTCTCCAAGTATTTTTGAGTTTTCTGTCATATTTGACTTTAGTATTTACAGAAGAAATAACAGGGGTTTATATAAAAGACTTCAAATAGATAATTATTACTAATTCTGATATTTCAAAAGCAGTATTTATTTTCTGAAATTATCTCATCTGCAATTTTTGTTTTTAATTCTATGACATCAGGAATGCTATAAGTACAAAGTTTTTCAATACTTTTTTTAAGATTTTCAGTTTTTTCTGAGACACAAATTGAAGGGATTATTTCTTTAGACTTCTTTAATATTATTTCTGTAGCTTCAAAAAGATAAAGCTTTGTCATCATGATTTGGATGTTTTGATCATCCCCCATAATTAAATTTTTTTCAGTTCTGAGAATAGCAGATTCTGAGAGGTAAATCTCAATCACCATATCTGAGAGTGAGAGTAATACTTGTTGTTTTTCCTCAATTTTTGGACCAAATTTTTCCACCGAGGTCCCTAAAAGTAAAAGAAAAACATTTTTTAAATTTTTTAGAAGTTGTTTTTCCTCTTCAAAGCTCCCTTTTTTTGTATTACTTTCTTCACCATTAATTTCTTTATTCGCTTTCAATACAGCTCCCATTAAATCTAATTCTCCCTTTAACCCTTTTTTAAGCAACATTCCAACCAAGAGCATTCGGTTAATTTCATTTGTTCCCTCATATATCCTTCCTATTCTAGAATCTCTCCAAGCAGCTTCCATTGGTGCTTCAGCAGAAAAACCCATTCCTCCATATATTTGAATACCATCATCTGAACAGTTTTGAATGTCTTCAGATATTGCAACCTTTAATATTGAACATTCAATTGCAAATTCTTCAGCTCCTTTGAGCTCAGCTGTTTGGACATCTAAACCATCATTTCTTAATGAAGATATTTTTCTGTCTATATCATTTGATGCTCTGTAGGTTGCTGATTCTCCAACATAACAAGAAGAAGCCATTCTAGCAAGCTTTTCTTTGATTGCACCAAATTGTGAAATTGGTTTTTTAAATTGGATTCTTTCATTTGCGTATTTTACAGAAATTGAAATAACTCTTCTTTGTGCTTCGAGGCAAGCAGCGCCGAGTTGGATTCGACCGACATTTAATGCATTAACAGCAATTTTAAATCCATCGCCTCTTTTAGCTAAAATATTTTCTACAGGGACTTTAGTTTCGTTAAAAAAAACTTGTCTTGTTGACGATGAATTAATTCCTAGTTTTTTTTCTTCTTCTCCAAGGGTTATTCCATTTTTTGGATCATATGGCACAAGAAAAGATGTAATATTTTTATCGTCTTCAATTCTCGCAAAAACAATAAAAAGTTTTGCAAATCCAGCGTTTGATATCCATATTTTTTGACCACTTATTTTGTAATGACTGCCATCTTCTGAAAGTATAGCTTTTGTCTTTCCTGAATTAGCATCAGATCCAGCTCCTGGCTCAGTTAAGCAATATGATGCAAACCATTCTCCAGTTGCAAGTTTTGAGACATAATCTTTTCTTTGTTTTTCAGAGCCATAAAGTACTATTGGGAGAGTTCCTATTCCAGTATGTGCGCCAAAAGGAGTTGAAAAAGATCCTGATGCTCCTGAAATATAATCACAAACCAACATTCTCGAAACATAATCCATCCCCATCCCTCCATATTCTTCTGGAACTCCTACACCAAGAAATCCTAGTGATCCTGCTTTTTGCATTAGCTTTTCAGTTAGAACAAAATCTTTGTTTTCAAGTCGCTCTTTAACAGGAACAATTTCTCGATCAACAAACTCAATAACTGAATCTCTCATCATTTTTTGTTCTTCTGTAAAATCTTCTGGAGTAAATATATTTTGGGCTTTTGTTTCTTGAATTATGAATTCACCTCCCTTTAATGCACTTTCTTTCATTAGTTTATTTTTTTGGTTAATTATATATTTCCTTAATTAGAGTGTTATACTTTTCTTTGACAAATTTACGTTTAACTTTTAAATTAGGGGCTAATTGACCGCCATCAATTGACCAGATCTCATCTATTAATTTAAACTTTTTGACCTGTTCCCAGCTTCCAAACTTTTCATCATGCAATCTTATTTCACTCTCAATTTTTTCAATAATTTTTATGTTGTCACAGATTGATCTTAAATCATCATTGCATTGAATATTATTTTCTTTGAACCAAAACTTCACATGTTCAAAGTTAGGCTGGATAATTGCTCCTGGCATTTTTTCACCTTCCCCAACAATCATGATTTGTTCAATAAAAAGTGATTGTTTTAGTTCGTTTTCTAAAACCTGTGGTGCAATATATTTACCCCCAGATGTCTTAAAAATTTCTTTCTTTCGATCAGTGATTTTTAAAAATCCATCCATGTCAACAATTCCAATATCTCCAGTATGAAAAAAATCACCGCTCATCACTTGTGATGTCAGTTTTGGATCTTTATAGTATCCTAACATTATATTTGGCCCTTTACAAAGTATTTCTCCATCATCCTCTATTTTAACAATCACACCATCAATAACTTTTCCAACAGTACCAAACTTTAAACCATTTTCTTGAAGGTAGTTAACTGATATTACAGGAGATGTTTCTGTAAGTCCATAACCTTCAGCTACGGTCATACCTGCAGCTGAAAAGATTCTAGCAATTCTTGGCTGTAGCGGAGCACTACCAGAAGAAATATGAGTTAAATTTCCGCCCAATGCTTCTTTCCATTTTGAAAAAATTAGTTTTCGAGCAATTTTCAGTTTAAATTCATACCAGAACCCGTTTTTTCCGTAAGGTTCATAACTTAGCCCTAAGTTCACAGCCCAGTAAAAAAGCTTTCTCTTTATTCCCTTAAGTTCTTGCCCTTTAGAGTAAATCTTGTCATAAACTTTTTCTAAAAGTCTTGGAACAGCAGTCATTGCATTGGGCTTAACTTCTTTTAGATTCTCTCCAATTGTTTCTAATGATTCAGCAAAATATACTTTAATTGAGTTATATAGATAGATATATAAAATAACTCTCTCATAAATATGGCATAGAGGTAAGAAGCTAAGAGCAGTTGACTCTCCTATATCTAATGGTAATCTAACTGTACTAGAAATGACGTTGGACACAATATTTTCATGACTGAGCATGACACCTTTAGGAACACCAGTAGTTCCAGAAGTATATATTATAGTTGCTAGATCACTTGGCTTTATATTTTCCTTCCTTTTTAATAATATATTATTATCTAAATTCTCAGCTCCAAGATTTTGTAATTCTGACCAATGCTTACATCCAGGTATTTTGTCAAAGCTATAAATATCAATTAAATATTTTAGATTATCCTTTACGGCGATAATTTTATCATAAATTATCTTGTCTGAAACAATGCAGTACTTACTCTCTGAATGATTTAGTATATACTCATAATCTTTTGATGTAATTGTGGGGTATAAGGGAACATTTACTGCTCCAATTTGTGCGATTCCCATATCAACTATACTCCACTCAGTTCTGTTATTTGTTGATATCATGGCAATCTTATCATTAGAAATAATTTTCAGCTTTATAAAGGCTGAACTTATTAGGTTAGCTAATTTTAAATATTCAGATGTTGAAATAGATTCCCATTCACCATTATATTTAGTTGTCAAGGCATTATTTAATGGAGCATTTTCTAATTGAAAAGTCAAAAAATCAAAAATTCGAGTAGGTAACTTTTTCATAATAATCTATGGTAATCTAAATTTAATAAAATTAGATTACTATAAAAAAAATCTAATGAAGCGACAACCATGAAAATGCGTTCTCAAAGGCCATTAACCATGGAGAAGTTTCGTCCTTTCTGTCTTTTGGATAGTACCCCCAGTTCCATGGAAAAGTTGATCTTTCTAAATGAGGCATCATTACTAAGTGCCTCCCATTTTGACTGCACAACATTGCAGAATTATAATCAGAACCATTTGGATTTGAGGGATATGAATCATAAAAATATTTAGCTGGAATTTCATACTTTTTTTCTTTATTGGGTAAATAAAACTTTCCCTCTCCATGGGCAGCCCAAATGCCAAGGACAGATCCTTCCATTCCTTTAAGCATAATTGATGAGGATTTTTGAATTTTAACCGAGGTAAAAATGCACTCGAATTTTCCAGAATCGTTAATCATCATTTTAGGAAGTTTAGTATCCTCAGGGGTAATTAATCCAAGTTCAATAAAGAGTTGACAACCATTACAAACTCCTAGTGATAGGGTGTCTTTACGTTCAAAAAAAGCTTCTAAACTTTTCTTAGCTTTTTTATTATATAGAAAAGAACCAGCCCAACCTTTTGCAGAACCTAAAACGTCTGAATTGGAGAATCCTCCAACTGCAACTAAAAATTTAAAGTCCTCTAAATTTGTTCTACCGGTGATTAGATCTGTCATGTGAATATCATGAACTTCAAAACCACATATGTGCATTGCATAAGCCATTTCTCTTTCAGAATTACTTCCTTTTTCTCTTATTACAGCAACTTTGATTTTTTTATTTTTTCTTAGAGGCATTGATCCGTTAAATTTTTCAGGGAAAACAAATTTTAATGGATTGTTTTTAAAATTGTCGAATCTTTTCTTTGCTAGATTATTTTTTGTTTGGAATTTATCAAACTCAAATGAGGTTTTAAACCAAATGTCTCTGTATTTATCAATATTGAGAGAAAGATCAAATTTATTTTTTTTGATTTTCAAAAAGCCAGTATTATTTGTCTTACCAATTAATTGTATATCAATATTTAACTTCTTAAAAATTAATTCAATATTTTCATTTGATTGAATAATTATTCCTGAGTTTTCAGAGAAAAGAAGTGATACAATATCCTCGTTTTCAATATTGGATAAATCTATATTCATTCCAATTTTTTTTGTTGGAAAGCACATTTCTAAAAGACTAACAATCATTCCGCCAGAAGAAATATCATGACCTGCGTTTATTTTAGATTCCTTTATTAGTTTTTGAATTGTATTAAAAGCTATTTTAAAGTTTTCAGAGTCACTAATTCCAGGAGAATGATTTCCAATTTGATTTAAGACCTGTCCCAAACTAGATCCACCTAGGGCATGTTTTTCAAAGGATAGATTAAGATAATATAAGTTCCCACCATCTAAACAGACATTAGGTGTAACAACTTTAGTGATTTCATTGCAATGCCCAGAGGAAGAAATTATTACTGTGCCTGGAGCAATTACTGATTTTTTTTCGTATTGCTGTTTCATTGATAAGGAATCTTTTCCAGTTGGAATGTTGATCCCAAGACTTATTGCAAATTTAGAGCATGCTTTTACAGCTTGATACAAACGATAGTCTTCTCCAGGGTTATTGCATGGCCACATCCAATTTGCTGATAAACTTATGGACTTAATTCCATCTTCAAGAGGCGCCCAAATAATATTTGTTAGTGATTCCGCAATAGAATTTACACTTCCTTTACTGGAATTAATTAGACCGCTAATAGGAGAGTGACCTATAGCTGTAGCTATTCCTGACTTACCCGAGTAATCAAGAGATATTACTCCGCAATTACTTAAGGGTAACTGTAATTCTCCAACTGTTTGTTGTTGAGCAACTCTTCCCGTTACACATCGATCTACTTTATTAGTAAGCCAATCCTTGCAAGCAACAGATTCTAACTGCAGTACCATTTTTAAATAATGTTCAATTTTTGAAAAATCATAAGAAATTTTTCCATAATTGAATTTTCTTTCAAAGTCAATTATTTTAGTTTTAGGAGTTTCGCCAAATAGATGTTTTAATTTTAAATCAATGGGTTTATTTCCATTTATATTATTTTTGAAAACAAATTTTTTATCATCCTTAATTTTTCCAACAACATAAAGGGGCGATCTTTCTCTTTTTGCAATTAGATCTAATTTTTTAAAATTCTTTTCTGAAATAATTAATCCCATTCTTTCTTGAGATTCATTGCCAATTATTTCTTTGTCAGATAGAGTAGTGTCACCAACAGGAAGTTTATCAATGTATATTTCACCTCCTGTTTCTTCAACTAATTCTGAAAGACAGTTTAGGTGACCACCAGCTCCATGATCATGAATTGAAATAATTGGATTTTTATCACTTTCAGCAAATGCTCTGATTGTATTTGAAACTCTTTTTTGCATTTCAGGATTTGAACGTTGCACTGCATTTAACTCAATGACACTATTAAATTTTCCAGTATTTGAGGAAGAAACTGCTGCTCCTCCCATACCTATTCTATAATTATCACCTCCAAGTACAACAATCAAATCTCCTTTTTTTGGTTTCTTTTTAATTGCATGATCAATATTAGTATAACCTATTCCTCCTGCAAGCATTATTACCTTATCATATCCGAGATAATGATTATTTTCATTGTGTTCAAAAGTAAAAAGTGATCCTGAAATAAGAGGCTGTCCAAATTTATTTCCAAAGTCTGATGCACCGTTGGAAGCCTTAATTAATATATCTAAGGGACTCTGGTATAACCATTTCCGTTCTTTTAAATTATCACTCCAAGCAGATTCTTTTTGAATTCTGGAGTAAGGAGTCATATATACAGCAGTACCTGCAAGCGGAATTGAACCTTGACCTCCAGCCATTCGATCTCTTATTTCTCCTCCTGAACCGGTTGCTGCACCATTAAATGGCTCAACAGTGGTTGGGAAGTTATGTGTTTCAGCTTTTAATGATATTACACTTTTAATTTTCTTTATTTCATAATCGCTTGGAACATCAGCTTTTGAAGGAGAAAATTGTTGAATTTCTGGTCCAGAAATAAATGCTACGTTGTCTTTATAGGCTGAAATTATTGAGTTTTTATTCTTTCTTGAAGTTTTCTTAATAAGCTCAAAAAGAGTTTTTTTTTGATTTTTATTATTAAGTATAAAATTTCCGTTAAATATTTTATGTCTGCAATGTTCTGAGTTTACCTGAGAAAAACCAAAAACTTCAGAATCAGAAAGCTTTCTTTTGAGTTTTTTTGAAAGATTTTCTAAATATTTTATTTCATCTTTATTAAGAGCTAAGCCCTCATCTTGATTATATTTTGAAATATTTTTAACATACTTTATTGATTCGGCTTTAATATTAACATCAAATATTTTCTGATCTAAAATCGAGTATTCCATCGAAATCATTTTATCAAATTTATCTACCCTACTTTTTGAAATAAAGTTTTCAATTCTATTTATCTCATTAACACCCATATTTTGAGACATCTCAACAGCATTTGTACTCCATGGTGTAATCATTGTAGACCTTGGCCCTATAAAACTTCCTTTTATAGTTTTCTTAGTAATAATTGTTTTTCCGCTAAATAACCACTCTAATTTATTAATGGAGGATTCTTTTAGTTTCCCCTTTGATTCAACTGCAATTATATTTGAAGAAACATTGCCAAAAAAATAAATCATACCTGAAATTTTCTTTGACAAAATTAATTTTTTTATGTTAGTTAAGAGGTCAGAATTTTGGAATTAAAAAACTAAGTTTCAACTATTTTATTCACATTTTTAATTTTTAACTATTATTATCTAATCAGATTAAAAAATCTGAAAATCAACTAGTTTTTTATAAAGAGAGTCTTTATTTATTAAAAATTCGTGAGTGCCCTTTTCAATTATTAAACCCTTATCCAGCACTACTATTTTATTTGCTTTTTTAATAGTAGATAATCTATGGGCAATAACAATGGAGGTTCGATTTTCCATTAGTTTCTCTAGTGCATTTTGAACTTGTTTTTCAGATGAGCTGTCAAGTGATGAGGTAGCCTCATCTAAAATAAGAATCTCTGGATTTTTAAGTATTGCACGTGCTATTGAAAGTCTTTGCTTTTGTCCTCCTGACAATTTATTTCCACCTTCTCCAATATTGGTATTATATCCATTTGCTAATTCTTCAATAAACTCATGAGCATTAGCCATTCTTGCAGCTTTTTTAATTTCTTTTATGTTTGAATTTAAATTACCTAAAGCTATATTATTTGCTACAGAATCATTAAATAGAATAGAATCCTGAGTCACTAATCCTATTAAATTATTTAGTGATTTTTTTCTTATTTCTTTAAGTGGGTTTCCATCAATTTTTATTTCGCCCTTGTCAGTATCATAAAAACGACTGAGAAGATTTGCTATAGTTGTTTTACCCCCTCCAGAAGGACCAACAAGAGCAATTGTTTCGCCCTTTTTTATTGTTAGTGAGAAATTTTTAAGAACAATATTTTTTTTATAAGAGAAGAAAACATTTTTAAAACAAATTTCTTTTTCAAATAATTCTAGATCTTTTAGATTTGAACTATTTTTAAATTCATCCTCTTCATTAAGTATTTCAATTATTCTCTTAGCGGCAGCATCACCTTTTTTAATACTATAATATGCTTTACTTAGTCCCTTAGCAGGTGTCAAAATATTATATGCCAGCCCCATATAGGCTATAAATACAGCTCCGTCAATTGTGCCATCTATTAAAACCATTCTGCCTCCGTACCAAAGTAGAACTCCTATAACTGAAACACCTAAAAATTCACTTACAGGTGATGCTAAATTTTGCCTGTTAATTAGTTCATTTGAAAATTTGAATAGTCGATTAATTGAAAACATAAATTTTTTGATAAAAGTATTATCTGCATTAAATGCTTTAATTATTTTAATCCCTGTTATTGTTTCTTCTAAGGTAGATAAAAATTGACCTTGTTCTTTTTGTACTTTTTCCGACTTCTTTTTTAAAGATTTTCCTATCGTGGAAATAATACTTGCGGAAATAGGTACAAAAATTAAAACAAATAGTGTAAGATTTATACTTATGGAAAACATTATAACAAGAGTGAATAAAATAGTTAAAGGCTCTCGAACAATTAATTCTAGAATTGACAAAAATGATTGTTGCAACTCAAGAACATCCGATGAAACCCTGGCTATAAGATCCCCTTTTTTCTTTTCAGAAAAAAAGTTTATGGGAAGTGAAATGATTTTTTGATATAATTTTGATCTTAGATCTCTTATAACACCATTTCTTAGAAACGTAATAAAATATAAAGCTAAGTAGTTAAAAACGTTCTTAAGTAAAAATATCGATATTATAATGAATATTACAAATAAAAGTGCTTTAGAGCTGTCTTGATTCACATAATATGTTAGTTTGTAATTTAGGAAGTTTTCCAAATAATCCTTCAAGTTACTGAAGCCCTCATATTTTGGCTCCTCCAATACTTTATTTGTTTTATCAAAAAGGATTTGAATCATAGGAATCAAACCAATAAAAGCAAGGGCACTAAAAATTGCATAAAGGATATTAAAAAATAAATTAAAAAATGCAAATCTTATGTAGGGGATACCGTAACCTAAAATTTTCTTAAAATATATCATTTGATAAGATCTTGAATTAAATTATCTATTTTTTTATCCAATTCTTTTTCTATTTTTTTCCATTTTTTACTTTGATTAAATGGCTGATTGACGCTAAAATAAAATTTAATTTTTGGTTCTGTTCCACTTGGCCTGACTGATATTCTAGAATTGTCTTTTAGTATGAATGATATAACATTTGATTTTGGTAAATGAATTTTGGTATTTGACCCATTAACTAGATTAAAAGAGCTCCTTTTTTTATAATCTTTTATTTCAACCACTCTGATTCCAGCAATAAATTTAGGAGGGGAGTTTCTATAATTATCTATCTTCATTTGAATTTCATTTATTCCCTTTTTTCCCTTTTTAACAAAAGATACAAGTCTCTCTTTGTAAGCACCATACTTTTTATAGCAATCCACTAATAATTCATAAATTGATCCACCATTATTTCTCATTTGATTTTCTATCTCGCAAATTAAAAGTGCTGCTGCAACTGAATCTTTATCTCGAACCTTATCTCCTATAAGATATCCATAACTTTCTTCACCTCCAGCAATAAATTGTAGATTAGGATAATCCTTTATGAGTTTTGAAATCCACTTGAATCCGGTTAAAGTTTCTTTGTAAATAACATCATATTCAGAAGCTATTTTTTTTAACATCGGAGTTGATACAATAGTTGTTGCAATGAATTGATTACCGTTTAGCTTCCCTCTTTTTTTTAAATTTTCCAGTAAAAAATAAAATATTATTATCATTGTTTGATTTCCATTTAAGAGATAAAACTTTTGATCCTCATCTCTAATTGAAACCCCTATGCGATCACCATCTGGATCTGTAGCTAATATGATTTCACCATTATTTTTTTTAGCTTCCTTAATTGCAAGTTCAAAAGCCTCTGGTTCCTCTGGATTAGGAGACTTGATAGTTGGGAAGTTTCCGTTTGGTTTAGATTGCTCTTTTACTAAAATAACATTTTTAAAACCAGACATTTTTAAAACTTTTGGAATTGCCGTTATTGATGCTCCATGAAGAGGAGTAAAAATGATTTTTAATTTTTTAGTAAGTGATTTATCAAATTTAGCTACATTAATAGTAGCTTTATAAAATTGATCATCAATTTTTTTGTCAATTAGTTCAATTAAATCTTTATTTTTTTTGAACTTGATTTCAGAGAAATTAACCTCATTTACATATTTTATAATATCTACATCTTCAGGAGAGACGATTTGCCCGCCATCTTCTGAGTAAACTTTTAATCCATTGTATTCCATAGGATTATGAGAAGCAGTAATAACAATCCCACAGGAAGCATTTAAATATCTTATTGCAAAAGATAATTCTGGAGTTGGTCTGAGTTCTGAAAAAAGATAGCAATATATTTCATTTGCTGAGAATATTTCAGCAATTTGACCAGCCCATTTTTTACTATTTACTCTACAATCATATGCAATCACAATTTTAATTACATCTCTTTCACTATTTTTCTTTAGATAATTACTAATTCCTTGTGCACATCTTCCAAGAGTGTACTTGTTAATTCTATTTGTGCCTACTCCAACAATACCTCTTATTCCACCGGTTCCAAACTCAATATCTTTATAGAAAGCTTCTTCAAGTTCATTAGGAAAATAAAATAATTTATTTACAGCTTTTTGGGTTTCAATATCAAATGGATTTTTGCACCACTTTTTAGCTTTTAATTTAAACATAACCAATTTCAGTTAGTTTTTTCTGTAATTATGTACCTTTTAACTTCTTTTTTGCTTTTTAAAAAAATTTCACCAAGAAATCCAGCAATAAAAAATTGAACTCCTATAACCATAGTAGTTAGGGCAATGAAAAACTCTGTTCTTTGAGCAATTAATTTAGCTGATTTTGTAAAATAAAGTTTGTCAAGACCTATATAAAGTATAAACATAAAGCTAACTATTAGCATAAGGGTTCCCCAAAAACCAAAAAAGTGCATTGGTCGTTTTCCAAATTTGTTAAGAAACCAAAGAGTTATTAAATCTAAAAATCCATTGATGAATCGACTACTTCCAAATTTAGTTTTACCATATTTTCGTGGCTGATGTTTAACTATTTGCTCTTCGATTTTATCAAATCCCATGTTAGAGGCAATAACAGGGATATATCGATGCATTTCTCCATATACATTAATAGTTTTTATAACATCTTTTCGATAGGCTTTTATGCCACAATTGAAATCATGAAGATAAACTCCAGACACTCTTCTTGCTGCCCAATTAAATAGTTTTGACGGAAGGTTCTTTAAAAAGAAGGAATCATATCTTTTTTTCTTCCAACCTGATATAATATCTAATCTTTTTTCTTTAAGTGTTTTAATCATATTAACGATTTCATCAGGAGAGTCTTGTAAATCAGCATCCATAGTTATAACGTAATCACCTTTTGCTAATTTAAAGCCTGCATTCAATGCCTGGGATTTCCCAAAATTTTTAGGGAATAATATTCCATGAGTTTCTTTATTTTTTTTTGCAATGTTTTTAATTTTTTTCCAAGAATCATCTGTACTGCCATCATCAATTAAAATGATTTCAAAATTTTCTGAAAAATCTGACATTGAGGATAGTATCCACTCATGAAGTTCATCTAAAGACTCACTCTCATTAAATAAAGGAATTACAATGGAGATTTCCATAATTAAAGGATACTTTACTTAACAAAAGTAAAAATTTTAAGCTATTCTGGCTGGGATTTTTTTACAATTAAACCTCCGATAAGAGAGACAACGAATCCAAAGATCAGAGATACTATTACTGTAGAAAGAGCCATTGTGATGGGGGTATAAAATCCTTTACTCATCTCTATGAATTGATTAGCAGTTTCGACAGACATTTCGGGATCATTGGATAGCATTTTTTGCTTTGCAAACTCAAAACCCTTTTCAAGGGTATCCGGGTCAATGAAATTCATCATTAAGTAATTATAAACTACAGAAACAAGGCCTCCAACAAGAGATATTCCAAGCCCTAATTTTAGTGCATCTGATAGATTTAAAAAACCTTTGTTTTCATTTTTAAATTGAATAATGCCAAGCATAATAATAAATATACCGACCAATGCAGCAATTATTTGAACAATTGGATCATTTTGATAGTGCATGTCTAGGATATAAAGCATTAATCCTAAGATTATTCCAAATGATCCATTGATTAGACCAAAGGTTATAGAATATTTTGCTGGACTGGGTTTTTTATTTTCCATAATTTGTGAAATTTTACTGAGTTTATGAATTTGCTGTAGCAATTTATCATTTTTAGACGAGGGGACTCTTGTTTTTGACAAAAAAATGTTAAGTTTGCGCTCTTAAATAGAATTTATGAAATCGGATTTACATCCTGAAAATTATAGGTTAGTTGCTTTTAAAGATATGTCTAACGATAATATTTTTATAACTAAATCTACTGCAGAAACAAAAGAAACTGTAAAAGTAGATGGTGTTGAATATCCTCTTGTGAAACTCGAGATTTCTCGCACATCCCATCCTTATTATACTGGTAAATCCAAATTGGTTGATACTGCAGGAAGAATTGATAAGTTTAAAAACAGATATGCTAATCTTACAAAAAAAGAGGATGTTAAAGAAAATAAAGAATTTGATAATGCTGTTGATTCTAAACAGGAAGAATCAAATCAAAAGAATACTGAGCCAGACAAGATTGATCAAAAATCTAAAACAGAAAATCAGATTTCAATAAAAGAAGAGGCTAAAGCAACATCAGATAATGATTCAAACTCCTCTGAAAACTCAAATGTTCAGACAGAAGAGAGTCAAAAAAAAGATAATGAGGTTTCTATTTTAGAGCAGCCTAAAGATGAAGCTACTGGTGATTCTCAACCTGATGAATCTGATGTTCCCCAGAAAAATTCAGAGTTAAAAAGCTAAGACTTTTAGGATTAGATCTTTTCTTTATATCTTAAAAATTATATTTGTTACTTATTTCTAAGTTTGTGATAGAAGGAGAAGTTATTGGAAAAATTGACAAAAAGATTAAAATTGCATTCCATACTCTTGGATGTAAACTTAATTTTTCTGAAACATCTACAATATCAAGAGATTTTAAAAGTGATAACTTTGTTCAAGTTAGTTTTTCCTCATTTGCAGATGTTTATGTTATTAACACATGTTCAGTTACAGACAACGCTGATAAAAAGCTTAAGTTTTTAACCAAAAAAGTATTAAAACAAAATTCTAATGCATTTGTTGCAGTAATTGGTTGTTATGCCCAACTTCAGCCTAAGTATATATCCTCGATTAATGGAGTTAAATTAGTTTTAGGTGCAGATAAAAAATTTAAATTAAAAGATTATATAATTGATTTAATTGCAAAATCTAATAAAGCATTTCATTCATGCGAAATAAGTAGTGTTTTTAATTTTGAAAGCTCTTATTCTATGGATTCTAGGACTCGTTCTTTTTTAAAAATACAAGATGGATGCAACTATAAATGTACTTTTTGTACAATTCCAAAAGCAAGAGGAATATCAAGAAGTGATTCGATAGAAAATATTTTAGAAAATATTAAAAAAATTTCCATAAAAAGAGTTAATGAAATTGTCCTAACGGGAATTAATATAGGAGATTACGGTCTTCAATCTAAGAATGGTAAAACCAACCGTTTTAGTAATTTTTTAAAGTTATTAAATGCGATTGAGAACTATAAATACTCCAAAAGAGTAAGGATTTCCTCGATTGAACCAAATTTACTTTCTGATCAAATAATTGAATTCTTTTCTAAAAGCAAAGTTTTTGTTCCTCATTTTCATATTCCACTTCAAAGTGGCAGTGATAAAATTCTAAATAAGATGAAAAGAAGATATTTGAGCGGCTATTACAAAGAACGAATCAGAAAAATCAAAAAATTAATTCCAAATGCATGTATTGGAGCAGATGTAATAGTTGGTTTTCCTGGTGAATCAGAGGATGATTTTTTAGACACATATAATTTTGTAAGCAAAATAGACCTTTCTTATTTACATGTTTTTACCTATTCTGAAAGACCAGGAACTCAGAGTATAAAATTTCCTGAAATCGTAGAAATTAAAAAAAGAGCTGAGAGGAGTAGATTGCTAAGAAAACTATCAGAGAATAAAAAAAATAAGTTTTATAACAGTCAGCTTGGAAAAAAATTTAATATCCTTCTTGAAAATAGTAATAAAAAAGGGTATATATATGGTTACACGGAAAACTATATTAGGGTCAGATTACCATGGAATCCTGATTTAAAAAATAAATTATTATACAAAGAACTTGACTTTATTGACAAAGAAGGTTATGTGCGTTTTAAAAATTAAAACTAAAGCTTTATTCCAACAGGGAGAAGAGATTTGAAAGTTTTATTTTTTCTAACAAAACCAGCAATCTTGGGAGATGTAGGTACTACCTTATAATTTCTATCAGAAAGATATTCTAAAACAGATTTAATAAAATTTTTTTCAAACTCTATTGAGTTAATTGAATTTGGAATAATAAGTTTTGTCAAAAAAATCTTTTTTTCTTGCTCTGCATATTCAATTCTAGCTAATTGTCCATTAACCAAAGTTTCAAACTGGCGAAGAAATTCATTATTTTGTAGTTCCAAGTTAGAATCCATTATTTAAAAAAAGGATTGTATTTTAGATTAACGGACAGCTAAAATAATGATTATTTAATAAACAAAAAATAAATATTTTGAAAAATAATTCTATATACTTGATGCCTGGAATGGGTACTGGTCCTAAAATTTTTGAATATTTAAAGTTCCCAGTTAGATATGAGATTATTTTTTTATCATGGATTCCTCCTCTTGGAAATGAATCTTTAACAAGTTATGCAAAAAGAATGTGCAAATTTGTTAAGCATAAAAATCCAATTTTTATTGGAGTATCTTTTGGTGGGATTTTAATTCAAGAAATGAGAAAATTTATTAAATGTGATAAAGTTATCATAATTTCAAGTATTAAAAGTAGAGATGAGTTACCAAGGTTTATGAAAATCTCAAGTATTTTAGGTCTTCACAGATTAATACCTTCATATTTAATTAGAAACATAGAATCTCTAATTCACTTATTTTATGGATCTAAAATGAAAAAAAAATTTTTACTCTATCAAAAATATTTTACAGTTCGTGATCCTAATTATATTTTATGGGCAATCAATTCCATTGTTAACTGGCAAGGATTAAATACTGAAAATAATATAATTCATATAAATGGAGATAAGGATAAAATTTTTTCAATTAATAAGTTAAAGGATCCATATATTAAAATAAATGGTGATCATGCTATAATCCTTACTCGACACGATTGGTTTAATAATTTTCTTTCAAAAAAAATTTAGAAAGGTTGTTTATGTTTAATATATTGGCGGAAGAAGAGATATTATCTTGAAGAAAACTAATAACTATATCAAATTTATATATTTAATTTTTCCATTGGCTTTATTTATTTTGGGAGGATTTGCTTTTATGTATCAATCGGAATTACCAAAGAATAAAAACTATAATTATGAAAATCCTTACAGAGTATACGCCCTAAAAATTCCAGATACAATTTATTTTGCTGGAGAAAAAATACTTTTAAATTCTCCTGACTTAAGAGAAAGAATGGATCGAGAGCTATTAGTTAATACGTATTGGCAATCTAACACATTATTACTAATTAAAAGAGCAAATAAGTTTTTCCCAAAGATTGAAAAAATATTAAGAAAAGAGGGAGTCCCTGATGATTTTAAATATTTAGCTCTGATAGAAAGTGGTTTGCAAAATGTAACATCTCCCTCTGGTGCGAAGGGATTTTGGCAGATTATGAGAAATACAGGACTTGAAATGGGATTGGAGATTAACTCAAATGTTGATGAAAGGTATAATCTTTCTTTGTCTACAAAAATTGCATCTAAATATCTTAAAAAGGCTAAAAAGAAGTTTGGAACTTGGACTTTAGCTGCTGCATCTTATAATAGAGGCATTTCTGGAATTCAAAAAAATTTAAATTTTCAAGAAGTTGATAATTATTTTGATCTGAGATTAGGCAGTGAATCAAGTAGATATATTTTTAGAATTCTTGCTATTAAAGAAATAATTGAAAATCCTATTATCTATGGATTTATTTACGATGAAGAAGATCTTTATCACCCTATTCCTGTCAGAAATTTTTCTGTAGATACTGGAATTGTTGATCTTTCAAAATTTGCAAAAACATTTAATATAAACTACAAGATCTTAAAAATTCATAATTCTTGGTTAAGACAAAATCATCTTATTAATCGATCTAGAAAAAAATATTTTATTGAAATACCTGAGGAAGGTTATTATTAGATTTTTTTCATTTGCTCACGCATCATTTTAATTTGTGTTGTAAGCATGCCATGTTTATCTATTTTTTTTGCTTGATTTAACATATCTGTAGCTTCTCTTTTTCTTCTTTTTTGCATTAGAATGCCAGCAAGGCTTAATTTTGCCATTGCGATATCATGCGACATAGAGAGGCCTAATTCCAATGCTTTTTTAAAGTATTTTTCGGCAACAGTTAAATTTACTTGAGATTGAATTATCCCGTGAAGATAGTTATAGTATCCTTGTTGTTTTTTAACAAGAGATGCTTTGGGATTTTTAATATAATTAAGCCACTTTTGTGTACCTGCGACATCTTGTTTTCTGAGTCTTAAGAATGCAAGAAAAATAATTTCATTTTTAAAATAAATTAAAATAAAAAAAGCAGAAATTAAAATTAAAAATATTCCATTGCCAATGTAGCTGTCATATATCTGATAAGATCCATAACCAAAAAATAATAAGGCAGCAATTAATTTTAATACTTTTGGAAACATAACTTTTTGCCAAATTTAGCAAGAATATTTGAATAGATTTAATAAAAAAATCTTGTATATTTGCCCAACCTTTAAGGAGTTCTAAATTTAAATAATGAAAAGAACTTTTCAGCCATCTAATAGAAAAAGAAAAAATAAGCACGGCTTTCGTGAGAGAATGTCTACTGCCAATGGTAGAAAAGTACTATCTAATCGAAGATTAAAAGGGAGAAGTAAAGTTTCAATTTCTTCTGAGCACAGATATAAAAAATGATAGAATGTATAATTTTAAATAAAGTGTTATTTATTATTTTAAATAGCACTTTTTTTTATGTATAAATGTTTATTCTAATATAATGTCAAAAAGAAAAGATATTAAGACCATATTAATAATAGGATCAGGACCTATTATAATTGGTCAAGCGTGTGAATTTGATTATTCTGGAAGTCAAGCACTAAGATCAATAAGAGAAGATGGAATTAAAACTATTTTAATTAATTCAAATCCTGCAACAATAATGACTGATCCCTCAATGGCAGATCATATCTATTTAAAGCCATTAACAACTAAATCAATTATTGAAATTTTAAAGAAACACAAGATTGATGCAGTACTTCCTACCATGGGAGGGCAAACAGCTTTAAATCTTTGTATTGAAGCAGGTGAAAAAGGTATTTGGGAAGATTTTAATATTGAAATTATTGGTGTAGATATTTCTGCAATTAAAATTACAGAAGATCGTGAAAAGTTCAGAAAATTAATGAACAAGATTAATATTCCTGTAGCTCCTGCTGAAACTGCAAATTCATTTTTGAAAGGAAAAGAAATCGCTCAAAAGTTCGGTTTTCCTCTTGTAATTAGACCTTCTTTTACTCTAGGAGGGACAGGTGCCTCATTTGTTTTTAAAGAAGAAGAATTTGATGAATTACTTACTCGTGGACTTGAAGCTTCACCGATTCACGAAGTTATTATTGATAAAGCTCTATTGGGATGGAAAGAATACGAGTTAGAGCTTTTAAGAGATAAAAATGATAATGTTGTAATTATATGTAGTATTGAAAATATGGATCCAATGGGAATTCATACAGGAGATTCAATTACTGTTGCCCCTGCAATGACCCTATCAGATTTTACTTTTCAAAGGATGCGAGACATGGCTATAAAAATGATGAGAAGTATTGGAGATTTTGCAGGAGGATGCAACGTTCAATTTGCTGTAAGTCCTGATGAAAATGAAAATATTATTGCAATTGAAATCAACCCAAGGGTTTCGAGGTCATCCGCATTGGCCTCTAAAGCAACTGGTTATCCTATTGCAAAAATAGCTGCAAAACTTGCAATTGGCTATAATCTTGACGAATTAAAGAATCAAATAACTAAATCAACATCCGCTTTATTTGAGCCTACTCTTGACTATGTAATAGTTAAGATACCTCGTTGGAATTTTGACAAATTTGAAGGGTCTGATAGAAGATTAGGATTACAGATGAAATCTGTTGGCGAGGTAATGGGAATTGGCAGATCATTTCAAGAAGCCCTGCACAAGGCAACTCAATCCCTAGAAATTAAAAGAAATGGTCTTGGAGCTGATGGGAAAGGTTATAAAGATTACGATCAAATAATAGAAAAACTTCAGTTTGCAAGTTGGGATAGAGTATTTGTAATCTATGACGCCATTCAAATAGGAATATCTTTAAGTACAATCCATGAAATTACTAAAATTGATATGTGGTTTTTGAAACAATATCAAGAGCTAGATATGTTGGAAAAAGAAATTTCTAAACAAAATATTAAAAGTATAGATCGCGACTTACTTCTAGAAGCTAAACAAAAAGGATTTGCAGACAGGCAAATAGCTCACATGTTAGATTGTCTTGAAAGTCAAGTTTATGCAAAGAGAGAGGAAATGAATATCCAAAGAGTATATAAATTGGTTGATACTTGTGCAGCTGAATTTTCTGCATCCACACCTTATTACTATTCCACTTTTGAGGATACTATGCAATTCCCAAAAGGAAAACCTTTCAGTGCAAATGAGAGCTCAAAGAGTAATCGAAAAAAAATAATTGTTTTAGGTTCAGGTCCTAATAGAATAGGTCAAGGAATTGAATTTGATTATTGTTGTGTTCACGGAGTTCTTGCTGCATCAGAATGTGGTTTTGAAACAATTATGATTAATTGTAATCCCGAAACAGTTTCTACAGATTTTGATATTGCTGATAAATTATATTTTGAGCCCGTTTTTTGGGAACATATATACGATATTATTCAATATGAAAAACCTGAGGGAGTTATTGTTCAGTTAGGAGGGCAAACTGCACTTAAACTAGCTGAAAAGCTTAACAGATATGGAATTAAAATTATTGGAACCAGTTTCGAATCATTAAATCTAGCCGAGGATCGAGGTAGTTTCTCAAATCTTTTAAAAGAAAATAATATACCGTATCCTGAATTTGGAATTGCTGAAACGTCAGATCAAGCATTAGAGTTAGTTGACAAGTTAAACTTTCCAATTCTTGTAAGACCTTCTTATGTTCTCGGAGGTCAAGGGATGAAGATTGTTATTAACAAAGAAGAATTAGAAGAGCATGTTGTTGATCTCTTAAGAAAAATCCCTAATAACAGATTATTGCTCGATCATTATCTTGATGGCGCTATTGAAGCTGAGGCAGATGCAATTTGCGATGGAAAGGATGTATATATAATTGGTATAATGGAGCATATTGAACCTTGTGGAATTCACTCAGGTGATTCAAATGCAACTCTACCTGTTTTTAATTTGGGTGAATTTGTTTTGGAGCAAATTAAAAATCATACTAAGAAAATTGCTCTTGCATTAAAAACAAAGGGTCTAATAAATATTCAATATGCTATTAAAGATGATAAGGTATATGTAATTGAGGCTAATCCAAGAGCATCTAGAACAGTCCCATTTATTTCAAAAGCCTACAATGAACCATATGTTAATTTTGCGACAAAGGTTATGCTTGGTAAAAATAAATTAAAAGATTTTAAGTTTAATCCAAAATTAGATGGTTATGCAATTAAACAACCAGTATTTTCATTTAGTAAGTTTCCTAATGTAAACAAACAGCTTGGGCCAGAAATGAAAAGCACTGGAGAAAGTATTTTATTCATTAATAGTTTAAATGATGATGAGTTTTATAATTTATATGTCAAGAGGAAAATGTATTTAACAAAATAAGTTTTAGATCTTAATTTTATTTAGTGTTTTGACTTATGTTTAAAAAAAATTTCTTCCTGATTTCAATCATTTTAATAGCTATTGTTTCAAGATTCATACCACACCCTCCTAATTTTACACCAATTACTGCAATTGCATTGTTGGCTTCAAAAGGATTTGATAATCGTCTAGTGTCTTTTTTTGTCCCTCTTGTTTCTATGATTATTTCAGATTTTTTTTTAGGTTTTCATTCAACTATATTTTTTGTATATGGATCATATATTTTAATAACTCTTTATGGAAGATTAAGTAAAAAAATTACTGTATTAACAGTTATTTTTTCTTCAATGATATTTTTTGTAGTTACTAATTTTGGAGTTTGGCTAAATGGATACCCTATAACTACGGAAGGATTTTTATTATGCTATTCATTAGCATTACCTTTTTTTGTATACACTCTTTTAGGAGATCTTTTTTATTCTGGGACAATGATATTTTCCTTTAAATATTTTAAAAGAATTCAGATTGTAAAGTAGTTTCTGATTTATTTTATTCCAGGTTTTCTATTATCAATAATTATTGTCTGCAGATGCTTTTCTCGAATATTATCAATAATATTTTCAATAGGCATAACAGCTTTAGTATCCTTTTTTCCACTTCCAGTGATTTGATTAATAGCAGAGGACAGAAGAGGTTCTGAAGTTTCTCCTAGGACTCCCATATTAGATATATCTTCTTTCAACTCAACAGTTGCATCTAAACCACTATCATAATCAGCAAAACCTGCACTATTTGCTATTTTTAAAACAATTGGCTGCATCGCGTAAGTGTGATCAGGATTTTTCGTACCGTCATTGTCAATATAATCATATACTGTAATTGATCCTACATTTTTGCCATACGTAGTATCGCCTATTTGAATTATATCTATGTGTGATGCCAAACCATTAATTAATAATTCACTAGCAGATGCACTCCTTCCAGTTGTAAGAATATAAATCTTATTTAGGTTTAAAGAGTTTAATATAGTTCCATCTGCCATTTGATCTACAAACAAATCTTTTAAAGATTCAGGGTTATTGTTATTCCAATAATCCATTAATTTAGAGTTCCAAATTTGTTGCGAAAAAATTTCTCCAGTAAATTGACCAGTAATTAAGCTAGCTAAATAAAGACATGCAGTCAGAGATCCACCTGCATTATATCTTAAATCTAAAACTAAATCGCTAATACCCTCAGACTTAAAATTTCCAAAAATATCATTTAGATCATTGTTAAAAGTATTTACAAATTGCGTATACATTAAATATCCAATCTTCCTATCAGAAATGCTTAAAACTTTATTAATATGAATAGAATTTTTCTCAAAGTTTTCAACTTTGGTAAGCTCAACGGTTTCCCCATTAGATGTGATTGTATTTTCGCTAATATCAGCCATATGCAGTGTATAAGTTAGATTCTCTCCATAAAGCAAGTCCTGATAATTGTTTACAGTTAAGTCTTGACCATCTACGGCTGTAAAAATATCACCTCTTTCAATATTCTTATCAGATGCATCAGAATTTTCATGTATATATCTAACATAACCGAAAACACTTTGTCCATCTGACATTAGACTTAGTCCAAATTCGACACCATTTGACGCGACAATTCCTTGTAATTGATTTTGAAGAGCAACATAGTCTGAGGTAATATAGCTAAATCGATCATTTTCATGCTTTAAGGATTCAAAAAACTCCTCAGGCTCAGGATTATCATTAATATATTTCGCGTATTCACTTGAATTAAGAGCCTTTCTATCATCTAAATCTGAGACTTGCTCTTGCCAGTAGTAATATTGATTGAGGCCTTTCCAAACAAAATCACTTATCTGAAGAGCACCCTCAAGACTTATTACAATATCATCTGAATCAATATTTGAGAGATTTTCGTTAGTTTCATTTGAATCTTTTTCTTTGGAACACGAGACAAAAATTAAGATAAAGACTACACTTAATTTTAGAATAAATCTTCCAATAAACTTAAGAACATGATCTTTCATAGTTATTTATTTTATATGCCAGTATAATTATGTGGAGTAATTTTCTTTAGTTCTATTTTTACTTCTTCTTTAATATCTAACTCATTTATGAAATTATGAATTTTATTTTTATCAACTATCTCATTATTTCTTGTAAGAGTTTTTAGTCTCTCATATGGTTCTGAAAAATTTTCTCTCCTCAAAATTGTTTGAATTGCTTCAGCTACAACAATCCAGTTTTGATCCAGATCGAATTCTATCTTTTCTTTGTTAACACTTAACTTATTTAATCCTTTTATTACAGATTTAAATCCAATTAAAGTATGCCCAAATGGTATTCCTACGTTTCTTAAAACTGTACTATCAGTCAAATCTCTTTGTAGCCTTGATATTGGTAATTTGGATCCAAAAAAAGAAAACAAAGCATTAGCAATACCAAAGTTGCCCTCAGCATTTTCAAAATCAATGGGATTAATTTTATGGGGCATAGTAGAAGAACCAATCTCTTCTGTGTTTACTTTTTGATGAAAATATTCCATTGATATGTATGACCATATATCTTGTGTAAAATCAATGAGTATTGTATTTATCCTTTTTAAGTTATCAAATAATGATGCAATTGAGTCATAGTGTTCAATTTGTGTTGTAGGATATGAATATTTTAAACCAAGATTATTTTCAACAAAATCTCTAGCAAAGTTTTGCCAATTTACATTGGGATAAGTCACATGATGTGCATTAAAATTACCATTTGCCCCTCCAAGTTTCGCAGCATGAGGAACATTTAAAAGACTTTCTTTTTGAATTTTTATTCTTTCAATAAAAACATCTAATTCTTTACCTAATCTTGTCGGTGATGCAGGCTGACCGTGAGTTTTAGCAAGCATTGAAATGTCTTGATTTTGCTTGGAAAGATTATTAATACAATTAATAACTTTTTCCAAGAAAGGTATATAAACATCTTTTAATGCATCTTTAATTAAAAGCGGTATTGCAGTATTGTTTATGTCTTGAGAGGTTAAAGCAAAATGAATGAATTCTTTGTATTTATTTAATTTTATTTCTTTAAATCTGTCCTTTATAAAGTATTCTACAGCTTTAACATCGTGATTTGTTTTTTTTTCAATCTCTTTTACCCTTTTAGCATCTTTTGATTTAAAATCAATATAAATTGATCTAAGTTTTGAAAAGCTTTTGTCATCTATACCCTTTAACTCTTCTAAAGGTATTTTACATAAAGCTATAAAATACTCTATTTCAATCTTTACGCGATATCTTATGAGAGACTCTTCAGAAAAAAAAGATTTAAGCTCTGCGGTCTTTGAATTGTATCTCCCATCAATAGGTGATATAGCATTAAGTTTATTTAAAGTCATAAGCACAAATGATTGAAATGCAAAGATAAGCTTCTAAAGGTTATTCTTAAAATCAATTTGCAAAGACTTTTTGAAATGTTCTTATTTAATTTTAATTCTAAATGCAGACCTAGAGTTTGAGAACTATGTATTCATCATAACATTCGCTAATAGCCTCTAAAATCTGAAGATCATTTGACTCCTTTATAAATGTATCAGAAAAGTTACAGCCTCTCAGTATTTCATATATTTCTACCTTACTTATGTATAGCACTTGAGTTAAAATTTCTCTATTAAATTTAGACGAAAGTAGGTTTTTAATCTCCTTGTCCTCTCTCATTTTTTTTAATTTCCTGAGTTGCTTTTCTTTTTGACTAAATAAGTTATGTAAAAAATCTACAGGGCTTAAAATTGCCTTAAAGGTTTTGCTGATCGAGTAAGGATTTCTATTTCCTGCTTCATAGCCTATATTTGGAAGACCCGATACACTGTATCTTTTGGCAGTGTTAATTGGAATATTTTTAGCATCAATATCTAAAAAACCTGTTAATTGATAAGGCCTAAGAATTATTTCTTCAAGAGCCAAAGCCAATTCAGTGAGCTCAAATTTAGCATTACCAAATTTTATTAAATCATTTGTAACAGCAACTTTAAGGGGTTTGAAGCCTAAGTAAGAAAAATATAATGTGTCGTTTGCCGCTACTTTAATTTCAAATCTACCATTTTTATCAGTTATTGTGCCATAGACCTGCGATAGGTTTAAAACATGAACACTTTCCATAGGAAATCCAGTAGACTCATTTTCAACAACTGCAGAAAAAACTTGAATTTGATCCTGCCCTTTTACAGTTATTAAAAACAAAAAGGATATTAAAGATAAGATCCATTTCATATAACTTAAACTAGATTTTATCTGCTAAATTAATAAAAAGGTCTATAAAATTAATTCGATAGTTTTTGAATCAATTGTTTTAATTTATTAAATGCAATTGATCTATGGCTAATTAAGTTTTTTTGATTTATTGGAATTTCTCCAAAACTTTTATTAAATCCCTGAGGACAAAAAATTGGATCATATCCAAAACCATTCTTCCCCTTTTTTTTATTTAGAATTACTCCATTGACTTTACCCTCTGTGAAAAAAAATTTATTATCTATAACAACAGTAACTACAGTTCTAAACCTTGCGCTTCTGTTCTTTTCGAACTTAAGCAAGGATAATAACTTTTGAATATTTTTTTCATCATTTCTATCGTTACCTGCAAATCTAGCTGAAAGGACTCCTGGTCTATTTTCAAGTGCCTCCACCTCAAGTCCTGTATCTTCTGAAAAACAATTAGTTTTAAATTTATTATAGATAAATTTTGCTTTTATTAGAGAGTTTTCTTCTAAGGTATTTCCGCTTTCATTTATTGGTTTAAAATATCCAATTTCATTTAAGCTTTTAATAGAAATTTTTTTTCCAATTATTGATCTAACCTCATTTAATTTGTATTCGTTGTGTGAAGCAAAGATAAATTCCATTTTATTTAATTTAATAAATCGTTTTTTAATTTATACAATTTACTTATTCATTTTGTTTATCCTTTATTTTTAATCCTTTTTGTATTTGATTTATATTTGAGTTAATATTCTTCAACATGAGAGAAAAAGTAGAAAAAATACCAATTTTAAAAAACTTAATTAATTTCTTGGATTCAATTAAGCTTCCAAAATATCCTGGTTTTTCTATTTATGATTTACTTGAAATTTATTTTTCTGGAATAATTAAAGGAGTTTTTTCTGCGAGAGCAGGAAGTGTTTCGTTTAGTTTTTTCATGGCTCTTTTTCCCTTTTTACTCTTCATTTTAAATCTAATACCTTTTATACCAATTGAAAATTTTGATGTTGTTGTATTTTCATTTATTCAGGAACTTATTCCTCAGGAAAGTCAAAGTTTTTTTATGGGAATTTTTAATGACATCCAAGAAAAGCCCAGAGGGGGATTACTTTCTTCTGTTTTTCTTCTTTCAATTTTTCTTACTGCAAATGGGGTTTATGCTGTTTTCGAAAGATTTGAAGAATCATATCACGTAGATATGTTTAGAGGCTTTTTTTCTCAATATCTTCTTTCAATTTTTGTTGCATTTTTATTTGGATTTCTTTTTCTTTTATCGGTTGCAATTTTTCTTTTTTTCGAGTTATATTTCATAAAAAACTTATCAGAACTTTCGTCAAAAGTTGATTGGATAAGGTATGGCCAATTAATTCTTTATTTGTTAGTTACATATATTTCAGTAGCTATTTTATACTACTTTGGAACAATTGAAGGTAAAAAAGCTAGATTTTTTTCTCCAGGCGCTTTTATGACAACCATCCTAATTTCTATGACTACTAAATTATTTGGTATTTATATTACTTATTTTTCTACTTATAACCAACTTTACGGTTCCATAGGAGCAATTCTTATCCTGATGTTCTATATATGGCTTAATTCTATTATTTTATTACTTGGTTTTGAGTTGAATGCAACTCTAAATAGATTTAAGAAAAGCGATAAATAGACTTTGCTGATGGAATATTTTATTGAAGTTATAATTCCTCTCTCACTTGATACAAAATATACATATTCTGTAGATCCTAATCAAATTAAAGAGATTTCTAAAGGAATGAGAGTAGTTGTTCCATTTGGTAAGTCAAAGTCATACACAGCAATTGTTTATAAATTAAATTCTGATGCTCCTACCAATTATATTGCAAAAGAAATAGATTGTGTTTTAGATACTAAACCAATTGTTTCTGAGATTCAGATAAAATTTTGGGAATGGATTTCTGAATATTATCAAGCCTCAATTGGAGATGTTTATAGAACTGCAATTCCATCTGCTTTTCTTCTTGAGAGTCAAATGGAAATTTCAAAGAATAATTTTCCAAAGGATATTTCCTCATTATCAGATGAAGAATTTTTAATTTATGAAGCATTAAACATATCAAATCTAACTGTAAAAGAGATAAGTGAAATAGTTCAAAAAAAACATGTTTTGAAGATTTTAAAGGATATGCAATCAAAGGATTATATTGAGATTGATTATAAAATCAAAGAAAAATTTAAGCCTAAAATTAAAAGACAAATAAGACTATCTAAAACCCTTCAATCAAAAGATAAGATTTATGTTTTATTGAATGACTTAGCTAAAGCTCCCAAACAATTAAATTTTATCAATTTGTTGCTTAAGGAAAATCCAAATGGAAAAAAATGGGAGGAATCAGTTCCTTTGATCAATAGAACAAATTCTGATTCATCAATCATAAGAAGATTGTTGGATAAGAAAATTTTAGAAGAGAATTTTAAAGAGGAAAACAGAAAAATATATGATTTTAAAATTAAATCTAAAAAAAAACCACTTTCGGCTTCTCAGGATATTGCTCTCAAGAAAATTAAGGAAGACTTTTTAAAAAAAGAAGTAATTCTTTTTCATGGTGTAACTGGCTCAGGTAAAACAGAAATATATATTAATCTTATTGAATCTGAGCTGAAAAGAAATAAGCAAATTCTATATTTACTACCTGAGATATCTCTTACTCCTCAAATAGTCAAGCGTTTACAAGAAAAATTTGGAGATAAAGTAGCTGTATATCATTCAAAATTTTCAATTCATGAGAGGAAAGAGATATGGGATCAAGTATTAATAAATGGAAGTCTTTCTAAAATAATTATTGGAACAAGATCCTCTATTTTTTTACCTTTTCAAGATCTGGGACTTATAATAATTGATGAAGAGCATGAGTACTCATACAAGCAATTTGATCCTTCTCCCAGATATAATGCTAGGGATTCAGCTATAATCCTAGCAAACCTTTACTCATCCAAAGTCCTCTTGGGATCAGCAACACCATCAATCGAATCATACACTAACGCTATTAAATCAAAGTATGGACTTGTTTGTTTAAATGAAAGATATGGTGGAATTGAGCTTCCAGAGATAAAAATTGTAGATATTAAAGAAGCATATGAAAAAAGTTTAATGAAAGGTTTTTTTTCCCATACTATGCTTCATGAAATTTCTAAAACATTAAATGCTGGAAAGCAAATTATTTTATTTCAAAACAGGAGAGGATATTCTCCCATAATAGAATGTGTTACATGTGGATATACTCCATGCTGCGAACAATGTGATGTTTCACTAACCTATCATCAATTTTCAAACAATTTGAAGTGTCATTATTGTGGTTATCAAAAGAGAGTAATCAAAACATGTACCTCTTGTGGGATAGCTAATTTTCAGACAAAAGGAATAGGCACACAGCAAGTTCAAGAGCAGATAGAAAAATTATTTCCTGGCATTGGTGTTTCAAGAATGGATTGGGATTCTACAAGAGGAAAATGGGACTTTGATAAGTTAATTAATTCTTTTTCAAAACAGGAGGCAAAAATTTTAATTGGGACTCAAATGGTAGTTAAGGGTTTAGACTTTAATAATGTTCATCTAGTAGGAGTGTTAAATGCAGACCAATTATTTAATTTTCCAGATTTTAGATCAAACGAAAGAGCATATCAAATGTTATGTCAGGTATCTGGTAGATCTGGAAGAAAAAATGAAAGAGGAAAGGTTATAATTCAGACTTATCAGAAAGCACATCATGTCATTAAAGCTGTCTCAGAAAACGACTATCACTCAATTTATAAAAAGGAACTAAATGATAGAGAAATTTTCAATTATCCACCATATATAAAGCTAATTAGAATAATCTTAAAAAATAAAAGTATTGAAATTGTTAAGAATGCTTCTGATTGGTTATATAATATTTTAAAACACTATTTTTCTGGAGAAATTTTAGGCCCCTCATATCCATATGTAGCTAGGGTAAAAAACTATTACCATATGCAAATGCTAATAAAGATTGAGAAAAAATTCTCAAGAAAAAAAACACGTCAAATTTTAAAGAAATCATTGGAAAGTTTTCATTCAATTTCAAAATACAGAAATACTAGAGTTAATATTGACGTTGATCCGTATTAACGGCATAGAATTTTTTTAAAAAATCTTTTTTTTTATATCTACTTATAGGAATCAGTTTACCATTGATTCGCAGATGATCAGATCTATAATATTCTATACAATTTAAATTGATGATAAATGATTTGTGAACTCTAAAAAAGAATTCATCTGGTAGCTTTTTAAAAAATGATTTCATTGTTGATAAAACAATATATTCTTTTTTTTTTGTAATAATTTTTATGTAATCACCCATTGCTTCTAACCAATAAATTTCACCAAGTTTAATTTTTTGGAGCTTTCGATCAGTCTTAATCACAATTTTTTCATCACTATTTTTATTGACCAATTTTGATTCAGTTATTTTTTTTCTGACTCTAAATAGAGTTGTTTTAAACCTATCGATTGAAATTGGCTTAAGAAGACAGTCTATAAATCCATAATTATATGATGTTATTGCATCATACGATTTATTAGTAATTAAAATAACCTCAATTTTTTCAAAGTATGAATTGGAGTAGTCTAAAGCTTCGATTATACTAGAGCTTAGTAATACGAAGTCAATTTTTTCAGATTTAATAATTTCATTTGCATCATTTAATTTATCAAATTCTCCTTTTAATTTTAAACCTGGAAATTTTTCAATAATCTCTCTGAGAAAAATATTATCAATTGCATCTGTTCCAATAATTAAAAAATTCAAGACAAATTTTAGTTTAATTCATTGATAGCAGTAAATATATTCAGTTTTTTTATACAAAACCCAATAATTTTTTGGTTCAAAATCATCTTTAACTTATTTTTGCATGCCTAAAACAAATATAAATGAACAATTATGAAATTGTTTACATCCTGAATCCTGTTTTATCTGAGAAGCAGATAGAAGAAGTAATGAAGAAAATAAAAACATTTTTGACTTCAAAAAAAGGCAAGGTTGTTAATTATGAGAGTTGGGGTCTAAAAACATTATCTTATCCTATTGAAAACAAAAATAGTGGATTTTACAATCTAATTGAGTTTACTGCAGAAACAGATACAATTGCAGATTTTGAAGTTGAATTAAGGAGAGACGAAAGAATTATGAGACACCTCGTAGTCAAGCTTGAAAAGGATGCACTAGAATGGGCCGAAAAAAGAAGAAAGAGACTTAAATCAAAAGAAAAAACTAAATAAACATGCCTGAAATTGAACAACAATCCGGGTCCAAAGGATCAAGTGAGATTAGATATCTAACTCCTCTTAATATTAATACTGTTTCCAAAAAAAAGTATTGTAGATTCAAAAGATCAGGTATCAAATACATTGATTATAAAGATCCTCAGTTTTTATTAAAGTTTGTTAACGAGCAAGGAAAAATCCTTCCCAGAAGATTAACAGGTACATCTTTAAAGTATCAAAGAAAAGTTTCTTTAGCAGTAAAGCGAGCAAGACATTTAGCTTTAATGCCTTACGTTTCTGATTTACTTAAATAACAATCAATGGAACTAATATTAAAAGAAAATATTGAAAATTTAGGGTTTAAAGGTGACATTGTAGTTGTTAAAAGTGGTTATGGTAGAAATTTTTTAATACCTACGGGTAAAGCTATTTTAGCTACATCATCATCAAAAAAAGTGCTTCAAGAGAATATAAAGCAGCAAGAATTTAAGGACAAAAAAGTTATTGAGGAAGTAAATGAATTCGCTAAAAAACTAAAAAAGGTAAAAATTAAGATATCCTCAAAAGTATCTGAATCGGATAAGCTTTTTGGATCGATAACATCTAATGATATTTTAGTTGCTTTAGAAGATAATGGTATTAAAATTGAAAAAAGTTTAATTTCTGTTCCTGGTAAAAATATAAAGCGTCTTGGATCATACGAAGCTACTATTCGCCTTCATAGAGAAGTTTCGGTTCAAATCCCCTTCGACATAATCCCTGACACAAAAGCTGATAAAAAAGCTGAAAAGAAAGCCGAAGAAAAGAAGTCTGAAAAGAAAGCAGCAGAAAAGAAGCCTGAAAAGAAAGCCGAAGAAAAGAAAGCTGAAGAAAAGAAGCCTGAAAAGAAAGCAGCAGAAAAGAAAGCAGAAAAGAAAGCAGCAGAAAAGAAAGCAGAAAAGAAAGCAGAAAAGAAAGCAGAAAAGAAAGCTGAAAAGTAACTATATCACAATTCTAATTTTTTACCTCAATTTTTCCTCATATTTTTTAAATAGGTAGAATTATACCATATTTGTATACTACTATTATTTATGTCTTTAAAACCATCAATACCTAAAGGAACTAAAGATTATTTACCAGATAATCTTTATAAGAGAAACTATTTAAAAAAAAATTTAAGAGAAACATTTGAAATATTTGGATTTCTTCCAATAGAAACCCCCTCTTTTGAAAGAAATGAAACTCTTACAGGTAAATATGGTGAGGATGGAGATAGATTAATTTTTAGAATCTTAAACTCTGGTGATAAGTTAAAAAAGGCTGATATTAAATCATTAGAAAGAGAGGATCTGATTAGGTTTTCAAACTCCTTATCCGAAAAAGCATTAAGGTATGATTTGACTGTTCCACTTGCTCGATTTGTTTCTCAGCATCGGAATGAAATTAGCTTTCCATTTAGAAGATATCAAATGCAAAATGTATGGCGTGCTGATCGCCCACAAAAAGGAAGGTTTCAAGAATTTTTACAATGTGATGTTGATATTGTAGGAGGTAAATCTATTTTACAGGAGGTTGAGATAATTTTAATGTGTGAAAACATTTTTAGTAGATTAAACCTTAAAAATATTTCTGTTAATTTAAATCATCGTAAAATTTTGGAGGGGGTTGCTATTTTAATTGGCGTAAATGATAAATTTTTAAAACTAACTTCCTCCCTTGACAAATTGGATAAAATTGGAATGGATGGGGTGATTAATGAGCTTGAAAATCAAGAGTTTAGTAAAAGATCAATTGACTTATTAATACCATTTCTTGATATCAAAGGGAGCTTCAAATCAAAGATTGATTTTCTTTCTAGAAAACTTAAAGACATTGAAGTTGCAAAGGAAGGATTGGACGACTTATTTTCTATATATTCCAAAATAAATAAATTCAAACTGAATTGTATATCTGTAAACTTAGATATAAACCTAGCAAGAGGACTAGATTATTATACTGGTTTGATTCTTGAGGTAGTTCCAGACAAAGGAGAATTTGATTTTGGATCTATTGCAGGTGGAGGTCGTTATGACAATTTAACTGATTTTTTTGGTTTAAAGGATACTAGTGGATTTGGTATATCTTTTGGTTTTGATCGTATTAGTTTAATGTTGGAAAAATTAAAGCTTTTCCCAAAAGATTTATCAAAATCATCAAAAGTTATGTTTGTTAATTTTGAGGATCAGATTACAGATCAATATCTTCAAGAAATTCTTAAATTAAGAGAAAGAGGGGTTGCTTGTGAAATTTATCCAACAAAATCAAAATTAAAAAAGCAATTAGACTATGCTAATCAAAGAAAAATTCCATTTGTTATCATGATTGGCTCAGATGAATTTTCAAAAAAGGAGTTTGTAATTAAAAATATGGAAACGGGCACTCAGTCTGTCCATAAATCAATTAACTTGATAGATGAAATCATGAAATTAATTTAAATTTCTTTTGAGAGAGTAGGTTTCTGGTATTTTTGAAAGGGCTGCACTAAAAGACTTTTAATTCTGCTATTTTTTTTCTCATCTGGAAATACATCAACCCCGTAAATTAATTTTTCTCTATCCAAATCTAAATATGTGCCAAAAATTCTATCCCAAATTGAAAAAATATTACCATAATTTGCATCGGTATAAGGAAGCCTATAATGATGATGAATTTTATGCATATCAGGTGAAACTAAAAAATAACTCATCACTTTATCAATTTTTCTGGGAAGTTTAATGTTTGCATGTGTAAACTGAGTTGATATTAAAGAGAGTGACTGATATAACATAACAATTCCCATGGAGGTTCCAATAATGAACACGCCCAAAAGTGTAAAGCTAAATCTAATTAGACTTTCAAGTGGATGATGTCTGTTTGCTGTTGTTGTATCCACTTTATGATCACTATGGTGGACTAAATGAATCATCCAAAGAGGCTTTATTTTATGCTCTGTATAATGTGCAAGATATGCCCCTATAAAATCAAGTAATAGCACTCCGATAACAACTTCAATAAATAATGGTAAATTAGGAAGCCATTTTAATACTCCAAAATCATTTAAAACTACCCAATCAGATGTTTGAATAAGAAGAAAAGCTAATAAGAAATTAATTATTATTGTTGTCAGTGTGAAGAAAAAATTTGGCACTGCATGTTTCCATTTTTTGTAATCAAATTTAAATAAAGGAAAAGGTCCTTCAAGAAGCCAAAAAAATGATAGTCCTCCAACTAACAAGATTGTTCTATGAAGAGTTGGAATAGTCTCAAAATAATTAATTATTGTCTCCATCAATTTAAATCTTACTAAATATAGAAAATTTAGTTAAACAAGAAACTGGAATGCATCTTTTCAGTTATCCTATCTCTCTATTAAGTTTGTTATAGATATCGGTTTTAATATCATCTAAGCCCTGATTGTCAAATGGATTTTCAATTAAATTTTGAACATTATACAAAGCAACTAATATGAAACTTATAAGTAATGAAATAAACATGATAAGTGAAGAATTAATCAATTCTGTCTGAGAAATATCGTATTGATAAATTCCTGGGACAAAAATGAAAGGAAAAATATAAATAAAGACAAGACAATAGGCTCTTAATGATTTAGGAGTGCCATGCTCAGAAAGTGAGTTTAAATTTTCGGAACACTTTGATAGTTCTTTTTTAAGATTAACTAAACTATCTCTTTCTTTTTCATTTAAAAACTTTGAATAGGTGATTATTTTATCACGTATATCTGCGATTTTATCTCTTACATTGTCTATGGTCTCCCCATCTTCTGTATTTTTTAATGATCTTATGTTTTGATCAGATATATCTTTTAAAATTGAATTTACTTCATCTACAGCTTTTTTTGGCATCCCATCAGTCACAGCAACTTTAAAGTAATCACTTATAGCGATTAGGTTAGATCTAAAATCAGAAAAGTATTTTATAGCCTCTTGACGCTTCTGAAATGCTCCTGTAATTGTAAAGACTAAAGGAAAAATAATTGCTATACTTATTATAGTAAAATCAGTTTTCAGCTTTATATCATATAAAGAGCACATGTAAAAAGCAAAAAGGGTTATTAGAGTCACTATGATGACTCGGTAATTAAATACTATAGTCAAGTTTTTCATGATCTTTTCTTTATTCTTGTCATTTAACGACAAGTTTTAAAAATTATTGCGGCGAAATTAAATAATATTTTTTCTTAAAAAAATTTAAAAAAGGTAACTTTTACTTTATTATCACTGAGTTCTGAACGCGTATACCCCTGAGGAAGCGGTATTTCCATTGGCATCTAATGCGATAACTTTCCAGTAGTAAGTTTCATTTAAAACAACATCAGCCATAAATTCAGTGGTATTTCCAGTGATTTCTTTA
>MDTD01042607.1_pt1 | contig 68543 bp, 42 predicted proteins | sample 811221 | NCBI WGS metagenome assembly MDTD01 (sample SAMN05326646, study PRJNA326480) | marine metagenome | isolation source: seawater | place: Pacific Ocean: South West | collected 2011
GCGAGGTCGTCGAGCTTCCCCTTGGCGCGCAATTTCGCCTCGCGATTATCCATGTGCCACTTGACGTACTCCTTCTCCTTCTCCGTCAAATCGTCGTGCACGACCACCTTGTGCGCCTCGCGCGCCGGCGCCCACGCCGAGCGGTCCACGTCCCCGTCCGCCGTCGTCGCCGCCCCAGCCAAAACCTCATCGCGAACGCGACGTCTCTTCGCCTTGGACATGTTCAAACTCGTCTCACCCTTGCTCGCACGCATCGCCTCGACGTCCCCGACGCCCCCCTGGCCCGTGGGCTCCGCCGCGTACCCTCTCGCGTTGTACGTGTTGAATTGCTCGTCGAAACTCACCGCGTTCACCTTCGTCGTCTCCACGTTCCCGAGCGCGTGATTCCGCGCCCCTCGACCGGTGAGTCTATCCTCTCGCGATTCATGCACTGGTCCCTCGAGCGGCGCCGTCATCTCGTCGTACGTGAGATTTCTCGTCATCTCCTTCGTCGTCGGGTCTGCGCTCGGGAAAAAGTGAGCTCGCGCGCCTTCGTCAGTCTCTCTTCGCGGTTTCGTCGTCTCATTCGCCCCGCGACGCGTGGACGCGTCAGAACGCGCGCGCACGCGTATTTCTCGCGCGCACGCACCGATCACCGTCGTCGTCGACGCCAAGGGCACGACTCTCCATTCATTCGGGCCCGAATCTTCGTCCCGCTCGAGCGCGAGCGCCCCCGAGTCCACGTTCGGCGCCGCCGCGACCGATCGCGCGAGACGCGTCGGAACGATGTCCTCGTCCTCGTTGCCGTCGCTGGACGCGTACGCGTCGAGTCCGAGCGTCATGGTGGCGACGTTCTGTGTGGGGGCGCGCGCGGGGCAAACTCGAGCTCGTTTGGTTTTGTTTTTACACGTTGCGCGGTTTGTCGTCGTCGCCTAGAAACTCGGACACGCGCTTGATGGCGCGGCGCTCGTCGATACTGCCGCTGACATTGACTTGTTGTCGTCTGATGTTGACCCATCGCTCGCGCATCTGTTCCGCGCGACGGGATTTTTGCGTCGAGGCGTCAACGACGGGCTCGGCGGCGGCGGCGGCGGCGGTCGGGCGAGGAATCGGTGATTCCCACCATCGACCGTTCGCGTCGAAGTGACCCTCGGTGATCGTGGGTGGTTGTTCGTCGCCCGCGGCGGCGCGTCTCGCGAGAGCGGGAGCGCGGAGGCGCGAGACGCGGTCCGCGACGACGCGCCTCGCGCGAGACGCGAGCGCGGCGAACGCGGCGAGTCGCGCAACTCCTGAGACGCGCGCGGCGTCCAGTGACCGCGCGGTGCGCTCACCGAGCGCGAGCGCGGAATCGCGCACGCGCGTCAAAGACGTTCGCTCGTTCGCCGGCTCTTCCTCCGTCTTTGTCTCTACTTTTTTCGCCGCGGCGAGCGCCGCGCCGACGACGACGCCCGTCGCCGCCACCCACACCGCCCCTTGAATAGCGCGCGCGGACCAGCCTGACCACACCGGCGCGCGCGCTCTCGCTCGCCAATCCACGCTCACGAGCGTCTCACCCTCCGCGCGTCTCGCCTCTCGCGCGTACGCGCGCAACAACTCGCCGCCTCCTCGCGCGCGCCACGCCTCCTCCTCCCGCGCCACCTGCGCCCTGCTCGACGCCCCGAAGAACCCACTCGGGTGTAATCCATCCCTCGAACGCTGAAACCTCTTGATCTCCTCGCTCGTGGCCGCGTCGCACACGCCGTGTGAATCAAGTCCCAGGAGACGTTGCGTCAGCGCGACGTCGGTTCCCGAGTCGCCGAGCCCGAACTCTCGTCTCGCCAAGCGCGCCGATATCGGCGCGTCATCGTGCGCTGTCGCGTGTTCTCTCGCGACGCCGTTAAAATCGAGCGCGCGCGGCGCGTCGTCACCGCCGTCGTCCCTCGGGAGCGCGCGCGGGCGCGCGCCCGTTTGCGCGCGGAATGAAGTTGAAGATGGGCGAGATGGGCGTCGCGCGCGCGCGGCGTGCGAGCGCGCCGACGTCGACGCGCGCGCGTGCGAACGCATGAGGAGACTTCTTCGCACCTCTGGACGCCGCGAGCGCGACGAGACGACGTCGACGCGCGCCGTAGTGTCGACGCGCGCGCGCGGGATGGAAATTGAAATGTGCCGCATACATGCACATTTTGATACTCTACAAAATACATTCAACAAATCCACATGTCCGAACATCCAAATTACATAAACACATGGCACCTCGCGCGCCCGACCCCTCGGCCGCGTCCGCACACCCGCGCGCGCGCGCGCGTTGCCGAGCGACGCGCCACACGCGAGCGGCGCTTTTCCCCGAGCTTCTCCGCGCGCGTCTTCACGCGCGCTCGCGATCGGACGCGCTCGACGTCCCGCGCATCCGTCGCGCGTGAGGTTTTAGGTTTGCAAAGACATGATGACGACGATGATTCGCGTCGCGCGGCCGCGCGGCGTCGTCGCGTCGAGCGCGAGCGCGCGCGATGGGCGCGTGAATGCTCGCGCTCGCGCGTCGAGGCGGTGCGCGGTGCGCGCGGGCGTCGGTCGAGGACGACCGAGGGCGTCGAGGGCGAGGATCGTCGCCGAGGCGTCGAGCGACGGCGACGGGGACGGCGAGCGCGAGACGAGCGCGAGCGTCGATGTGTGGGCCAAGGCGAAGCGCGCGACGAAGATTGGTGCCGTCATGGCGTTCGTGTTGTTGACGGTGCCCAAGGCGGCGAGCGCGGTGGAGCCACGCGCGAGAGGAGGGGCGAGCTCGAGCGCGACGACGCGCGCGAAGACGGCGGCGGCGGTGTTGGGAGAGATCGCGGAGGCGGAGGCGGGCGGTGGTGGCGTCGGGGTGGAGGACCCGGACGCGATGACGACCGGGGGGGCTTCGGACGATGTGATGGACGTCGGTGGGGACCCGTTTGATGACGTCGACGACGAAGGCGCGGTGGAGGGGCCGCCGAAGAAGACGCGTCGAAGAAGACGCGGTACCGTGGCGAAGAAGAAGTTGGATTTGGACGAGGTAGGCACGCCGAAGAAGAAGAAGAAGAAGAAGGGCTCGAGAGCTAAGCGCGCGGCGAAGGTGGCGTTGGAGCGGGTGCAGTACAAGACTGGCGAGCATCCGGAGAGCAAACGCGCGCAGTTGAGCAAGTTAGAGCAACAGCTCGCCGCGCAGGCGAGCGAGTACGCCGAGTTTGAGGGTGAAAAGAAGAGCAAGAATCCGTTCACGAAGATTTTCTCCAAGCGCGGCGATAGGTTTGTGCGAAACATCAACTTGGCGTACTTGCGAGATCCGTACGCGATGATGGGCACGGATAGATTCCCCACGGAGACGTCGTACACGGCGTTTCACAAGTTGGTGGACGTCGGTCGCGTGAACAGAGTGGTGTACCGCGCGAATGAAACGAGCATTCGATATTACATCGACGACACGGAGGAAGTGTTCGGTTGCAACCTTCCGTACGATCCGACGTTGTACAAGAAGCTCTTGCAAGAGAGACCGGGCTGCGCCGGATTCATCTCCATCGAGATGGAAAAGTACCCATCCTGGCTCAACGCGACGGCGTTCGCGTTTAACACGCTCACCCCGCTCGTCATTATTTTCTACGCCTGGGCGATTTACGAAGGCACGTTCAAAGATAGCTCCGAGGACATGTTCGGTAACATGACGACGCGTCAATACGATTCCACCGTTCGTCAAGGCATGAGCCTCGCGGACATTAGCGGCATCGACACCGTCAAGGAGGAGATGCTGGAGCTCATCTCGTACTTGAAGGATTTCGAAAAGTACAACTCTATGGGTGCTCGAATCCCCGCGGGTGTGCTGCTGTGCGGTCCGCCGGGTACTGGTAAGACGTTGCTCGCGCGGTGCGTCGCGGGCGAGGCGGGCGTGCCGTTCTTCTCGTGCGCGGGCACGGAATTCATGGAGATGTTCGTCGGTGTCGGTGCGGCTCGTATTCGCAATCTATTCGATCAAGCGAAGAAGGTGGCACCGTGCATTATTTTCATTGACGAATTCGACGCCGTCGGGACCAAGCGTTCTGAGACGCAGTCGGGACAAGTCTATGGTAACGACGAGGCGACGGCGACGATCAACCAGATGTTGACGGAGATGGATGGTTTCTCGACCACGACTGGTATTATGGTATTGGCGGCCACCAACCGTCCGCAAGTGCTCGATCCGGCGTTGATTCGCGCCGGTCGTTTCGATCGCGTCATCGAGATGGGTTTACCAAACAAAAAGTCGCGCGAAGAAATTTTATTCCTGCACTGCAACAAGCCCGCGCTCAAGGGTAACGTCGATCCGAACTTGGATTATGAATACATCGCCCGGCAGAGCGCCGGTTTCAGCGGCGCCGACATTGAAAACTTGACCAAGTCCGCCGTCATGCGCGTCGCGCAAGCTGAGCGAGGGCTCGCGAGCACGGGTGACTTTTTGTGGTGCATCGACGACATTCGTCGATCGCAGAGCTTCGTGCGCAACGGTAGCGGCGCCGGTAGTCTGTTTCGCGACACCATGCTCGAGGATGCGCTCGTCGCGCAGCTCAACCCGTACGTGAGAGACACCGTGGCTTCGTATTATGCGGCTCAAACTGTCGTGGCGATGCAAATGCCTGCGTTTGATGAGTTGAGCAAGGTGACCTTGTTCCAAGGAGGCAAGGCCACGGGTCAAATTTCCTACGTTCCAGATGAGGTCGACTCTCCTGCCGCGCGATCGGTGCGCTCGCAATCGTACTACGAGAGCAAGCTGTGCGTGCTCGTCGCCGGTCAAATGGCGGAGCGCTACCTGTACGGCCCCGAACACGTATCCACCGCCGGCACCGAAGACATCGCCTCCGCGACCAAGTTGGCGTGCGACATGGTGATGAGACACGGGTGGAGCGAATTGGGACCGATCGCGCTCGCGGCGGAGTCGACCCGCGAGGAGGATTACCTGCGCGTCGGCAAGGAGAGTCAAATCGATTTGATTGCTCAAATGTCCGAGGAAATGAATTTATTAGTGTACAATGAAGTGCGAAAGACTCTCGTCCGAGCGTGCCAGCGCGCGGTGATGACCCTTCATAAACCCAAGAACAGAGAGATGCTCTTCACGCTTCGAGAGTCTCTTCTCACGGCGCGCGAGCTCACCGGCCGTCAGCTCACCAATGCCTTCGCCAAGGCGGGCATCGAGCGCGAGCGCACGATGGAGGTGTGGGATCTCGCGTGGGGCGAACAAAACGAGGTGTACTGGGACGATTTAATGCTCTCAGTGTGGTCCAGCGAACCGGAGAGCGGGCGATTCTGGGAGCTCGTCAAGGATCAAATGCACGCCGTCGGCGAAACCGACGCCTCGACGGGACTGCCGCCCCTTCCCGACTGGGCGAGCAACTATCTCGGTCAAATGACCGACCAAGAGCGCGTCAACATCGCCATCACCCTTCCCGACGAAGCCGCCTCCAAATTCCTCGCCCAATCAGGCGGCGTTCCGAGCGAATACGCCGAAAAACGCGCGCGCGCGGCCAGTCTCAAGGCGGATGCCGACCGCGCCGTCAAGGACGCGCGCCGCGCCGCCGAGGCTCGCGGCGACGCCTGATCCTCCGCGCGCACGCACTCACACTAGCGCTCGTGCGCCGTTCACGGCTCATCATAGACATTCAATACGATTCAAATCATCATTCAACGCCCACGCGCGCGCGCGTCCCCGCGCCCGCGCCCGCGCCGCTCGAAGACATCTGAGCTCGAATCACATCTCGCCTCCTCCGCACACGCCGGCGCCTCGCGCACGCGCGCGCCTCGTCGCACATGACGACGCACGATGTCCCGCGCGCGTCTCGCGCGTTCGATCCCGCGCGATTCGCCGCCATCGTGAAAAACGAGGCGAGCGGCGTCGTCGCCACCATGCGCTCGAATCAGCGATGGAATCCGAGCGCGGCGTCGAGCGCGCTGAACGCGTACGGATTGTACGGAAACGCGGACGCGTACGAAGACAGTGTTTATGACGCGCTGTTGGACGCCTTCGTGGCGCTGCGAAGCGCCGAGGCACCCGCGAGAAGCGCGCACGATGAGAACGGGCGCGCGGGACGATTGGAAGCTGCGAACGATCGAACGAATTCGGACGCACCGATCGCGGCCGTGGGGGGGGAGATGACGGCGCTGCGGTACCTCGAACCGTTTTTAGACGTCGTGCGAAGCGTGGAGACGTCGGGGCTGATCACGTCGCAGGCATTGAGCGCGATCTTGAAGATTTTAAAGAGCGAGTGCGTGAGCCCGGACGTCCCGGGCGGGCCGAGCGCGGTGATGCACGCCATCGCGGATGCGGTGACGCTGTGTAGGTTCGAGGCGACGAGCGTTGAGGACGATGACGCGGTGTTGAGTCAGATTTTGTACGTGTTGGTGGCGTGCGTGCGGTGCGAGAGCGGGTACGCGCTGAGCGACGACGATTTGTGCGACGTGTTTCAGGCGTGTTATCGAATCGGACATCAGAGCGGGAAAGAGACGCTGTTGTTGCGAGAACTGAGTAAACAGACGCTCAGTGAGATCTTGTATCACGTGAGTCAGCGATTAGGGGAGATTGTGACGGCGGCGGAGGAGGACGGCGACGCGGAGGGCAAGTCGAGGCGTTTGGTCGCGCCGAGAGACGCGGTGGTCATTCCGACCACGCCGACGCCGGTGGCGACGACGACGACGACGACGGAGGACGGCGAGGAGGTGGTGGAGAGTCCGCAAACCGCGGGACCGGGCGTGGACATCACCGCGCACGAACACTCAGAGAAGACGAGCAAGCCGTACGGATTACCGGCGTTGATTGAAATTTTCCGCTTCGCCACCAGTCTCATCGCGCCGGACACGCACGGTCGCGGATCGGAGGATGCGAATAGTCTGTTCGGTTTAAAGCTCGTGTCCATCATGCTCGACGCGAACGGCGCGTATTTCCGACAGAATCGCGCGTTGATGAAACTGGTCCTCGACGACCTCTCGAGGGCGTTGTGCGGCGTGGTAGTGTCGTGCTCGGCCAACGTCTTGGCGGCGGCGACGGCCATCATGACATCCATTTACACCAACTTTAGGGAGGAGCTCAAGTTGCACTTGGAGGTGTTCGTGCGCATGGTCATTTTACCGCTGTGCTCGAGTCGCGCGGGCGTCGAGGAGGAAATTCAACGCGTCGCCCTCGAGGCGCTCGTGGATTTGTGCAAACACGAGCACTTCGCGACGGATTTGTACATGTATTACGATTGCGGTCTCACCAAACCGAACGTGTTCGAGGAGGTGACGAGCGTGTTGGCGCAATCGTCGTATCCGGGTGACGCAGAGCTCGGTCCCATGCACCTGTTGAGTCTCGAGGGTTTGCTCTCCATCGTGCAAACGGTGTCCAACCGAACGCCGTCGGCGACGCCTCGACCAACGTTTGATTTCACCAACACGACCGTCGTCGATCCGTGGTCGCTCGCGGACGGCATGAACGACTCCGGTCCAGCGCGGTTCGAGGCGCTCTCGAGAATCAAATACTTCAAGTGTCGTTTACTCGGCGCCGCCGAACACTTCAATCGGTCGTACAAAAAAGGTCTCGCGTTCATGCAAGAGATTAAACTCTTGCCCGACCCGCTCGAACCGGCGGCGGTGGCGCGATTCTTAAAGTACGCCCCGGCCTTGGATAAGGAAGTCGTCGGCGACTACCTCGGTGAGCCCGACGAGTTCATCATCGCTGTCTTGGACGAGTACGCCAAGTTGTTTGATTTCCGCGACGTCACGCTCGATCGCGCGCTTCGATCATTCTTATCCGGATTTAAACTCCCGGGCGAGGCGCAAAAAATTTCGAGAATTCTCGAGTGTTTCGCCGCGCGATACTACGAGGCCAATCCGGACTCGGTCGCCGACGCGGACTCGGCGTACGTGCTCTCGTACAGCATCATCATGCTCAACACCGACCGGCACAACGCGCAGGTGAAGAACAAGATGACGCTCGAACAATTCATTCGCAACAATCGAGGGACGAATGGTGGGAAAGATTGGCCCGCCGAGGCGTTGGTGAACATTTTCGACTCCATCGTCACCGACGAGATCAAACTCGACGACGGCGGCGCGTCCAGTCTGACGCCGAGTCGGTGGGCCGACATACTACGAGACGCGCGCGCAGGCCAAGGCACGCTCTCCGCCGAGCCGGATGACGTCGAAGCCGCGCTCTACGACGGCGAACTCTTCGGCGTCGTCTGGAGCGCATCCACCACCGCCATCTCCGCCGTCTTCGAACGCACCTCCGACGACGACGTCTTACGGTCGAGTCTTCAGGGATTTCTCTCTATCGCCTCCATCGCGTCGGCGCACGGCATGTCCGACGTCCTCGACCAACTCGTCGCCGCGCTCTGCGCGTTCGCCAATCGAGGCTTACACAGAGAGCTCCACTCGCCCACGGGCGAACTCGCGCGTCCGCTCGTAACGTTCGGCGAGGACATCAAGGCGTGCGCGGCGTCGCGCACCGTCTTCGGCGTCGCGCACAGATTCGGTGACGTTTTGGCGCGGGGTTGGTGCAACGTCTTGGATACGATTTTACGCATGACGAAGATTGGTCTTGTTCCCGAAGACGTCTTCTTCGCGGCGCGAGACGCCGAATCCGCGCGACGGGAGATTCACACCCCGCGTCTGCGAGACGCGCTCGCGGCCGAACGCGCGAAGGGATCGTCGCTGTTGCGGTCGTTTTCGGCGATGATTTCTGGCGACGACGGGAGAGACGAAGCGCCGCCGCTCCCGCCGCCGACGGATGCGGAAAAGCGCGTCGAAGACGTCGCGTTAAAGTGCGCCGAATCGTGCAGAATCGGTGAATTGTTCTCGGATTCAAAATTCTTGGACTCGACGTCGCTGACGCATCTCATGCGTGCGCTCGTGTGGGCGGCGGGCGATCCGAGTCTCGTCGCGGCGACGCCGGACGACGAAGACGCGGCGTTGTTTTGCCTCGACGCCATGTTCGCCGTGACGACGCGCAATCACGATCGCGCGCGAAGCGTCTTACCGGTGTTGCTCAATTACTGCAAGGCGGTGATTCAAGCCTCCGAGCGTCCATCGAGGGCGTGCGAAGTCGTCGTGTTTGAGTTACTCGGCGCGTGTTCGTCGATGATGGCGTCTTCGTCGGCGGCGGCGGCCGACGACGACGTCGCCGACGAAATGATGGGCGCGCTTCGTCTGTTATTCGCGCTCGAACCCGCGTGTGCGGATGCATATTTCGGTGGCATCGCTCACGAACTCGACGCCCTCATCGAAACGAGCGCCGAGCGCATCGCATCGCCGGCGAGTTGGGACGTGCTGTGTAAATTGCTCTCGGCGAGCGCGCGACACCCCGCCGCCGCGGAGAAGGGATTCGCGGGATTATCGAAAATCATGCGAGACGCCGAACGCGTGAACGCGTCTAACGCGCGCGCGTGTCTCGAAGCCGCGAGCGCGTTCGTCGATAGCGACGTCGGCGGGGATGAACGAAGCGTGGCGGCGTTGCAATTGCTCTCCGACGCCAACGCGGCGTTGTGCGCGTGGGCGTCGAGCTCGACGACGAAGGATGAAGACAAGGCGGAGATCATCGCGGGCGCGTGGGGGGACGTCGTGCGCGAACTTGGAAGGATTAGTTACGAGGACGCGCGCGCGGCGGTGCGAGACGACGCGGTGTTGACGTTACAGAGGGTGTTATTGGGCGCGAGAGAGCTCGACGCCGGCGGAGATTTATGGTTGACGACGTTTGATTCCGTCTTATTCGCCACGCTGCGAGAACTGACGGAGACGGTCCGTAAGATGAAAGGAAGAGACGGCGGTGCGGCTGAAAACACGGCGCGAATCGCGGTGTCGTGCGTGACGAAGACGTTTTTGCAATACGCGTCCAAGATGCGCGACGAAGACGAAGACGCGTTCGCCGGCGCACTCCTCGCCGTCATCGACGCCGCGTCGTCGCTTCAAAAACACGCCAAGACGGACGAACTCATCGACGCCGTGCCCGAAGCGATCAAAAACGTCCTCCTGGTCGTCTCCGCGAGCGACATCGTCGCGCGAGAGTCCGAGTTGTGGGGTAACATGTGGGCGCGCGCGACCGCCGTCGACGCCGACTTGACGCCGGAAAACCTCGGGCTCGTCGTCGTCTCCTCCTCCCCCGAAGAACCCGACGCCGTTGCCGCGCGCGTGAACGAGATCGAACAACGGGTCACCAATTAGCGACGCCTGCGTGTAATTAATCAATGAAATCAGCATCACAACACGCCGCAATCCGCCACGACGACGCGCGTCAGAGGTTCCTCCGTCGTCCCGCCGGCGGGCACCGCGCACTCCTCGTTGATCCTCTCGATCACCTCCATTCCCTCCACCACCTCCCCGAACACCACGTGCTTCCCATCCAACTGTTTTAACGGCCCCTTAAACGTGATATAAAACTGTGAGGTGTTCGAATTCTTTCCCGTGTTCCCCATGGCGAGCGTCCCCGCGCGCGCGTGTCTTCGCTTCAACCCTCTCGGGTCGTCCTTAAACTTTTTCCCGTACACCGACTCCCCGCCCGCGCCGTTCTGCATGGTAAAATCCCCTCCCTGCATCATGAAATCTTTCACACATCGATGAAACCGCACGTTTTTATACGAATACGCGCATCCCGAGTCTTTGCTCGCGCCCCCGTCGCCTCGACACAACGCCTTGAAGTTTTCACACGCCAACGGCGCGTCCTCGTCGTACAGTTCGAAAATCACCCGCTCGCGCGCGGCGGGCGAGAGTTCGATCGGTCCGCGATCCTTCCACTCGTAATCGCTCGCGTATAACTCGGGCACGCGCGCGCGCTCGGAACCACCGAGCTCGCCCAGATTTTTCGAGGAAAATCCATACCGAAGGTTCGTCGCCTCGACGAAGGCTCGCGCGCGCGCGTGTTTCTCTCTCCGATCGTCGATATCGATGTCGATGAACGCGCGCGAGGGCATGGTGCGATGTGCGCGCTCGCGTTCGCGCGCGTCGACGCTGTGACGTCCCGGGACGGATGGCACGACATCATCCCGCGTCATCTGTCCCGGGACGTCACAGCGTCGACGCATGCGTTCTCTCGCGCGAAAACTCGCGACAAGGTCCATACGATCGTTCGCGTCCCCATCCTCCGTCGAGACGATCGGCGCGTTCGCGCGCGCGGCGTTACGAGCCGCGAATGCAGATTCCATCGCCGTCACCGCCGCCGATTCGTCCGACTCGTCCGCGCTCGCGCTCTCCTGGACCTACGGCGAACTCCTCGATCGAGTCGACGCCTTCGCGAGAACGCTTCGCGATTTGGGATACACCGAGTCGTCGGCGCCGTTGGGAGCGCGAGGACGAAACGGAGGGGAGCTCTTGGTGGCGTATCTCGGGACGGCGGCGGCGGCGACGCGCGCGCGAAGCGCGAAAACGAGCGATGATTTGAGAGCGGTGTTCGGCGGTGGACGCACGCGAGGGACGTTCGTTCCGTTTGAAGACGCCGAGGCGGCGGGTGCGATCGAGGGCGCGCACGAACCGATCGCGTTCGACGGTGGGAGTCTTCGAGACGCGGTCATTCTCGCCGAGGTGGCGCGCGAGGCGTATCGACGCCGCGGCGACGAGGACGACGCCGCCGTCGCGGAATACTCGAGACGCGACGACGCGATGTTTTATTTCGGTGGTTCGGAGAGACCGACGCCGGGGATGACGCTGGTGACGCACGCGAGACGAGCGGGGGAGGCGTTGCGAATGTCGAGCGAAGACGCGACGTGCGTTCCGGTGCCGTTGGGACACGCGATGGGGTTCGGATTCGGCGCGTTGGCGACGCTCGCGAGAGGTGGACGGGTGGTGTTACCGTCGACGGTCGGAAGCGCTGGGGATGGGGTGAAGGCGAGGGATGCGATGTGCGAAGCCGCGCTCGACGCCATCGAGTCGGAGGCGTGCACGCTCGTCGTCGCGGATAGTCATCTCGCCGGGGCGGCGGCGGCGGCGAAGACGCCGACGACGCGTCTGAGGGGTGGATTCATCAAGGTGGGGTCGGGCGACGCGATCGGGGCGTGTGAACCGTTGACGTTTTTGGATACTCAGTTGTTGACGGTGGGGACGCCGAAAAAGCCGCACGTGTGACGAGTTTAACGAGCGCGCGCGCGCGCCGAAAGCCGCGAGACGTCGAGCGCAATTGTAATGAACGCGTCAACCACACTCGTAGACATGCGCGCGATCGCGCTCGACGCGCTCGGCGCGTCGGCGGTGATGCCATCGACGGTCCCGTCGTCTCTCGCGCGCGGTTCATTCGCGCGCGCGCGCCGTGCGACGCGTCCCCGGCCGTCCCCAAAGTTATCCAGGAAAAGCGCGTCATCCGTTTTCGAGACCTCTTGCCGCGCGCGCGCGCGCGCTTTGCGCGAAGACGGTCCTCTGAACGACGGATTTGAGGACGATGACACCGGCGCGATCGATTCGCGCGCGTTTTTCAACGCCTCGGTCGCGTTTTACGCCGTCATGACGGTCGGGGCGCAAACGCTGTGTGCATTCGCCGACATCCATCCGGACGTCATCGACGGCGCGTTCGCCTTCAACGTCGACGCGGGCGCGCTGTACACCGCGCCTCTCTTAGCCTCGCTCACGTTCGCGGTGACGCAATCGGAGAAGTACGAGTTTTTGCGAGAGGTGAGGGAGACATTTGAGTCTCGCGTGCTCCCGGCGACGGCGCCGCTCGGCGTCGTCGGCATCTTCGGGTTGAGTCTCGGCGCGGGCGTCGGTGAGGAGGCGATGTTTCGCGGGTTTTTGATGCCTTGGGTTGATGGTCGATTAGAATCTCTCGGCATCGGCGGCGACGTCGCGTCCGTCGCGGCGTTGGCGAGCACGTCGGCGGCGTTCGGCGCGTTGCACGCCATCACGCCGGAGTACGCGATGTGGGCGACGTGGGCGAGCGTGTTGTTTTCGTTGGAGTACCTACGCGACGGTTTAGGATCCGCCATGTTCACGCACACGCTGTACGACTTTTTAGCCTTCATGTACGTCATAATCAGTTGGATGCCGGATCGAGAGGAGGCGGAGAGTAGAGATTAGAAATACAACGCGAAATTTAATTCTTCACGCGGGCACGGTGAGATGGAGCTCGCGAATGACGCGCGCTCGGTTCTCTTCCCACCACTGTTTCGCCAACTCATTGCTAAATATGCGTTTACTGAATCGAACGCGTTTCAAGAGCGTGCGCGGTCCGTCGGTGGCGAGCGTCATGAAGACGCCGTTCTCCACCTCTTCCACCCACTCGCGAGGCGGGCCTATGGCCGTGAACTCGCGAGGAGACGCGTGCGACGTCGTTTGTGTCGTTCGTGTCGTCTGTGTCGTCCTGTTCCTCGTCACGCGTTCGGCGATGGCGTCGCGCGTGGCGCGCTCGAGAACGGCGTCTTCGTCGGCGAGACGCGAGATTTGCGTCTCAGCTTCGTCGGCGATTCGCCGCGCGCGTTCGATGAATGATTCCGTCGGTTCGGAGGGTTCGGAGGGTGGCGGCGTCGGTTTCGGTTTCGGTGGCTCGACCGGTACCGACGGTTTCGACGGTTCGACCGGTACCGACGGTTTCGGCGACGACGGCGTCGGTTTCAGCGTCGACGTCTCGTTCGCGAAATCCAACGTCTTCGTCGCCGTCACCGCGCGCGTCTCGGACGCCGGCGCGCGCTCCTCGCGCGCGACAAGGTCATCCGAGGACCCTCTCTTCGCCCTTCCGATCGACGTCTTCGCCACGCCCTCGAACGTCGGACTCAACACCGTCATGAGCCTTCGCGTCATCTTTTCCGTCGTCCTCTTCGAATGCGCCGCCGGTCCCGTCCCCGCGCTCGTCCCCGTCCCGCTCCTGTCGCGCATCGCGCTGTACGACGACGTCGATCCGGTGTCCACGTGACTCGATCGCCGCTCGTCCATCGCCGTCGCGCGTTGATCGACGCGCGACGCGCGACGCGCGAATTCGCTCACCGCGCGCGTCGATTGGCGTCTCGCCGCCGTCGCCTTTTCCTTCGCCGTCATTCGCACCGCCTGAACCACGCACGCGCTCGACGTCGGTCCGCACGCGATGGCGAGCACGCGTCGTCCGCGAAGGGATTCAATCTCCACGGGCGACGGTTGGTCGCGATCGTTCTTTCCAAGCCCCAATCGGCCGCGTTTGCCGACGCCCCACGAGTAGACGCGACCGTCCCTGGCGGCGACGACGACGTGATTGTCACCGCTCTCCACCGCGCTCACCGAACCGGTTTCAAAATCCGTCAAACGCGTGAACACGGTCGATCTCGTTGAGTTGTCCACCCTTCCCACGCACCCGGCGAGCCAGAGATCACCCTTGGACGTCAACGCGACGGTGTGGTGCTGGCCGCAACTCACGTGACACACCTCGCTTCCCGGTTGACCAATCTGTCCAGACGCGAGCGTCGGCGTCGACGCCGTCTCCGCGTCGCGCACGCCGAGTTGACCGGATTCACCGTCGCCCCAGGTGAAGACCTCACCGTCGAGAACGTCGAGATCGCCGTCGATGTCGGAAGACGCGACGACCACGCGCGAGGGCTCGCGACGGCGAGGCGCGACGACGGCGGCGGTGTGCCACACGCCGCACGACACGCGCAGAACGACGCGACCGTCGGTGGCAAAGGCGTTCAGAACGCGAGGCGCGCGTTGACTCTCGCGATCACCGTGCCCGAGGGCGTGAAACGATCCTTCACCCCAGGTGTAACACGCGCCGGTTTCGGAGACGCACGCCGTGTGACACGGCCCGCACGAGACTTGAACCACCTTGACCCCCGCGAGCGATGACGAACGAGGCGAACGCGCGCCCATAGCGAAGACGTCGTCGAAGGAAACGCTCGTCGGAAACCACGAGACGCCCCGCGCGTCCGGTCGACCGAGTAATCCCGGCGCCGCGTTCGCGTCGCCCCACGCGCGCGCGTCGCCGCCGCCGTCCGCCGTCGACGCGCGAGACTTCGCGTCTCGCACGATGGCGATCGAGTGCGCGGTACCGCACGCGAGCGCGATGGCGACGCCGTCGACGTCCACGCGAGCGGGCGAAGGGGCGTCCCGTCCGCTGGGAAGACCGAGTTTCCCACCCTTGCCCTCGCCGAGCGCGTACACGGCGCCGGCGCGCGTGCGCAGCAACGCGTGTCTCGATCCGAGCGCAATCTCGACGACATCGAGCGTGTTCATCCCTTCGATCGCGTGCGGTTCATCCACGCGTCGCCACCGCTCGCTCCCGACGACGAAACCTCCACCGGACGTGCTCTCCACCGCGCCCGCCGGCGTCGCGTCCGCCAACCAGCCCCATCGATACGCCTCGTTTGGTTCGCTCGAATCCCTTCCCATCACCCTCTTCGACGGCGTCTCATCGCGACGTCCGACCGACGACTCGTTTACTCGCCCCCCTCGCTTAAACTTTCCGATCGCTCTCGCGACGGTGACCGCCGCGCCCGTTCCGCCCCTCGCGTCGCCGCCGTCGCGCGCGCGCGCGTTCGCCTCCGCGCCCATCACCCCTCCCCGCATCCCCCGCGCCTCTCTCGCTAAATTCTCGATTCCCAACACCCACGCGTCTCTTTCATACTCGCTCTCGCACACGCAGTCCCACGTGCGCGTCACCGCGCCCCCCGCGTCGGCGTACGCGATCGAAAAACTTTTCAAATCATCTTCGGAGTCTCTCGCGCGCCTCTTTCGAAACACCTCCGTGTGTCGTCCCTTCAACACGCGCTCGACGCGCGAAAATTCGATCGAACGCTCGCGTCCGCGTCGTCCCGCGTACGTCAGCGCCGTCGACGAGCACTGCGCGAAGACGACGTGCGGGCTCGAGCGTCGACAAAATTTCATGAGCGGCGCGCCTCGCTTCACCGCCACCGCCGCTTCGTCCGCGGTGATCTCGCGCATGTCGTCGACGCGTAAAGGTTTACGTCTCGCGCATGACGTGCGCGAGCGCGACGCGCGCGCGAGTGTGCGGATGCGTTGAGATTGAGATTTCACGACGTTGACGCTTTTTCACACATCTTCGGGAAGACGTCTCACGACGCCGAGGGTGAATTGACGCGTCACGGCGTCGAGAGACGTCGATTCATCATCGATCGAGATCGAGGACGACTCCTTCGCGACGTGCGCTCGACATCTGGCGCGGAATCGCGCGTCGACGGCGATCTCGTCGTCTTCGGCGTCTCTCGCGCGGCGTCTCTCGCGCGCGGACCCGTTCGAAAGTCTCGCCGTCGTCGTCGTCGCGAGACTCGCGCGAGAGACGTCGGGATGCCGTCGCGCGTCATCGCGCGGCGTCGCGCGTTCGAGTCGGCGCACCATGTCGCGAAGCGCGCGCACTTCCTCGGAGACGGCGGCGATTTTCGCATCCATCGCGCGTCGCGTCGTCGGCGTCGTGGGACGAGGCGCTCGCGCGGAATCTCTCGGACGCGCGTCGGCGTCGTCGTCGTCGGCGATCGCGACGCGCGCGGACCTCGTCGGCGTCGGCGTCCGCGTCGTCGTCGTCGTCGGTCGCGGAGATGCGCTCGAATCCATGAATCACGCGCACGTCGCGCGCGATCGCTCCGAGCGCGCGCTCGACGCGTGAAATCGACGCGCGAAAACCCGTTCCTCGCGATTCCACCGCGCGCGCGTCGCGGCGTCGCCGACGACGCGCGCGTCGAGCACTCGCGCGCGCGCGGCCGATGCCATCGCGTTCAAGGGACTCCTTCTCGAGTCATGACCCATACGTACGAATCATGACTCTCCAATGAGTCCCCGCGCGCGCCCGCGCGCGCCCGCGCGCCCGCGCGCGCGTCGTCATCGCGCGACGCGCGTCGATCCGATCCGATCCCGCGCGCGAGAGGGAGTGGAGGTACGTCTTCGCGCGCGCGCGCGCGCGGTGGAATCGCGCGATCGCGCGCGCGAGCGAGCGCGAGAGAGACGAAAGAAGACGAGGACGCGTCCAACGGCTGGGATTTCTTTCCCCCGGGAACGAACGCCGTCGTCGACGCGCGACGCGAAAAAAAACGCGCGATGACGCGTGGACGTGCGATTGACGAATGCGTTGGACGCGACGCGCGCGCGCGCAGGGACGATGCCGACGATGATGACGACGACGAATGCGCGCGAGAGAGAGGACGCGCGCGGCGGCGACGACAAGGAGAATCGATTCGCGGCGCGAGGGACGACCAAGTCGACGGCCGGGGAAGGGTCGAGCGCGCGCGTGGGGGAGAATGGCGCGCGTGTGAGGACGGTGGAGCGATCGTCCGGGTCCGGGGTGACCAAGGAGTGGAAATTGGAGGATTTCGACATTGGGAAACCGTTGGGGAAGGGAAAGTTTGGGTCGGTGTACTTGGCGCGGGAGAAGAAGAGCAAGTATATCGTCGCGCTGAAGGTGCTGCATAAGACGCAGTTGTGCGCGTCGCACGTTGAGCATCAGTTGAGGAGGGAGATTGAGATTCAATCGCATCTACGACATCCGAATATTTTACGGTTGTACGGGTACTTTTACGACAACACGAGGGTGTTTTTGATTCTCGAGTACGCGGCGTTGGGCGAATTGTACAAGGAGTTGCAACGCGCGAAACGGTTTAGCGAGCGGAGGAGCGCGACGTACATCGCGTCTCTGGCGCGGGCGCTGATTTATTGTCACAAGAAGCACGTCATCCATAGAGATATCAAACCGGAAAACTTGCTCGTGGGCATCAAGGGCGAGTTGAAGATTGCCGACTTTGGGTGGTCGGTGCACGCGCCGAACAGTCGTCGACAGACGCTCTGCGGGACGCTGGATTACTTACCGCCAGAGATGGTGGAGGGCCGAGATCACGATTACGCCGTCGATGTGTGGTCTCTCGGCGTGTTGGCGTACGAGTTCCTGGTCGGGACGCCGCCGTTCGAGGCGGAGGGGCACAGCGAGACGTACAAGCGCATCTTGCGCGTCGATTTACAATTTCCTTCGTACATTAGCGAAAACGCCAAGGATCTCATTCGGAGCTTGCTCGTCAAGGAACCGGCCGCGCGCATACCGCTCAGCAGGTTGTTGGACCACCCCTGGATCAAGGAGAACGCTTCGCCGAACGGGATTCCGCTTCCGGAATGAAGCGCTCGTTCGCCGCCGCCGCGATTAGACGCGCGCGCGAACGACATCACATACACGACATTCGTAACACTCTGAGATGGGACACTCTCACGCACATGTAATACTCTGAGACGGGACACTCTCACACGCGTGTAATACTCTGAGACGGGACACTCTCACGCGTAGCCCATCGCTCGTCGCACGCCCTCGATTATCCGCGACGCCTCGGCATCCTCGCGAACGGCCCGATAAAACGCCGCGCGGTCGCTCGACGCGCGCGTGTAATGCTCGTTCTTCGCCAACTCGGCCGTGGACCACGTCTTGGTGTCGTGCTCGGCCACGAGCGCTTTCATCGCCGCGATGCTCTCGCGCGGAAAGCCTAGAAATCGCAGCGCCCGATCGATCGTCTCTTGGAAATTCGATTCGAAATCCTCCAAACGCACGTTTAGACACCTCTCGTCTCGTTCACACGCCTCGTGCGTCAGCGCAAGCATTCTGATTTCGTCGCCCGAGAATCGCCACTCGGCGTTGACGGCTTGCGCGGGCGTCGCCGCGGCGAGAAACGCCTTGATTGTGTTCCCTTGAAGCTCGTCTCGCGCGCTCGTGAGCCAATCTTCGTCCGGCGGCGCGCGACGATGGTACAACGCACCGCTCACGAGAACATCGAGCGGATCGCGCACCACGTGCGCCACGCGATACTCGCGCGCGAGAGTCGCCTCGAGGAGAGAATCGTCAAACTCGGACACGTCGCCGTCGAGCAAGTACTCCGGTACGGACGCGCCGAAGTGGTAATCGAACACGATGTCTGCGCGATCGAACGTTTCCCTGAGCTCATCGCGACGACGCGCGTCGATCGGACGTTTTCGTCGCGCGAGTTCGTCCTCCGCCGCGCGCGCGTCGAAAAACGCGTACGAAAAATTCTTCGCCAACGTCGAAAACACATCCCCCATGAGCGCCGTCCCCGTCTTGTGATGCGTCGCGACGAATCGAACGAATCCATCGACCCGTCGCGCTCGACGCAACATCGCGTTCGGGTACGTCACCGTCGCGTTCGAATGCATTCGACCCCGCGCCCGTCCGAGCGCCGCCGCCGCGACGTCCTCGAGCGCGCGTCTCGAGCTCGCGCACGCGTACGGCGACCGCGTCGTCTCGGCGCGCGACCACGCGCGGTGAGACGTCGCCAACCAAAGCATCATGGCGATCGCGCTTCCGAGCGCCGCGCTCGCGGCGGCGTGTCGCGCGCTCGCGTCGTCTGAACGTCTGTCCCGGTGATGGTGGTGCTGGGGGACGTGGTGCGCGTGGGACGTCATCGCGATGTCGTTCGCGCGCGAGAGACGCTCGTCGCGACGGTTCGACGCGTGACGTATTTTCGCTCTCGGTGCGCGCGTTTTGACGCGCCGAGCGGCGGTGGGGTGTGCGGGAACGCGCGCGGTGTCGAGTTTTCTCGACACCTCGGAATGTGAACAGTCCCCGGCGGGAATACGAAGTACATACTACAATACCGGCGCTACGGACTTGGTTGGCGAAACACGCACCGCCTCGTCGTCACCGTTTTTGGTGTCTGATGTTTTTCATCGTGAAGTAGGCGACGAGAATCCAAAACCCGACCAAACCGAAGATGGCGCCGACGTTGGAGGCGAGCGAACCGCTGACGCCGTAAAATTCAGAAATGTCCATGAGCGTGCCGTCGTCGTCCACGAACACCTTGGGCGCGTCGTCGCCGAAGTGGTTTCGCATCTGCGCCTGCCATCCGTAGCGAACGAAGAGGGTGTGTCGATACCACGCCCATCCTTTGGGAATGCTCGCGACGCGGATGATCAATCCCGAGAATAAAAGTTGGACCACGTTGTACACCGGGAGTAACGTGTTCGCGGCGTCCATGTTGGGCGCCACCGCCGCGCACACGTACGCCAACGCGATGCCGCACATCATGACGCCGTAGTTGATGATCCAAAAGTAGAAGAAGTTGCCCTGAATGGCGCACCCAAGGAAGAGCATCATCTGTCCGACGAGCGACACGGGAATGGCCAAGACGCCCTCCTCGATGATTTTGTACGCGATGTACGACACGAGCGGGTAGACGCCGTCATCCATCTCGCGATAAAACATCGCGCGCTCGAGGACGACGGATGGCATGTAGCCGCTCGCTTGAAACGACGGAAGAATGTTAATCATGGAGAGAAGACTGCCGACGTTGAGCTGCGTCGATTGATCCTGCGCGGCGCCGGTGGGCGCGCCCACTTTCCAGAACAGCGACATCTGCACGAGACCGAACAGAAACACCCCCGCACTTCTCGCGGCGACGAAATCTGCACTTCCGTAATTGTAACGCGTGCGGTACTTGAGCAGAGTGAATATTTTGGAAATCGGGCCGCGCGTCGTCTTCGGTTGCGGCGGCTTCGGAAGCACCCTTCTCGCCTTGACCTCTTCGATGAACGCGACGTTACGTCGACCCTCGTCGCTCGTCTCGAACGCCGACACGAAATCGATGTCCTCGGAGGCGACGGTGGCGACGAGGAAATCCGCCAAGTTGTACGACGCGTCGTAATCGTACCCCAATCCTTTAAAGTAGGGCGTCGCGTCGTCCAATCCGCTCGTCCCCGAGTACAACGGCCCCGAGTACACCACCCGTCCCTTCTTCAGCATCAACAGCGTGTCGAAATACCTGAACGCCTCCGACGTCGGCGAGTGAATCGTCGCGATGACGTTGACGCCGTCGTTCGCCAATCGTTTCAACATTTGCACGATGCCCAGACTCGTCGCGCTGTCCAACCCGCTCGTCGGTTCGTCGAGAAACAACACATCCGGATCCGTCACGAGCGCCAACGCCACGTTCGTGCGTTTACACTGCCCTCCGGAGATACCGCGATTCAACGCGTCGCCCACGACGACGTCTCCACACTCCGAGAGATCCAACTCTTCGATAATCGTCGGCACCCGCGCGAGAACGGCTCGCCGTTCCTCCTCCGTCCTCGCGCGTAATTCCGCCCAATAACGCAGCGTCTCTCGCACCGTCAACATCGGCAACAGCGTATCGAACTGTTCCACGTACGCGGCGCACGCCTTGAACGTCTCCTTGGACGCAGGCGCCCCGCCGAGCGTCACCCGTCCCGAAGTCTCGCCCGCCGTGACTCGGGAACACATGACATCCATGAGCGTCGTCTTCCCCGCCCCCGACGCCCCCATGAGCGCGTGCACGCGCCCGCGTTCGAACACGGAGGACACCCCTCGCAACAGCGCGATCGTCTCTTCCCCGCGTCGCTCGGAGGCATCGCCCTCGCGCGCTTTCCCATCGTCATCGTCCCCGCCGCCGCTCGCCTGTGCATTTTTGACGACGTACGTCACGTCCTCGACGACGACGTCCACCGCGTGACGCGACGACGTCGTCGACGACGACGACGACATCGCGGGCATCGACACCGTCACCGCGCCTCTCGGCGACGCGCGCGAGGGAGACATCCGCGTCGACGTCGTCGCGGGCGATGGGATGGGATGGGATGGAATGACGTCGACGCGTGTCGCGTCTTTGTTCGTTTATCTTTCCATTCGAATACGTACTCGTCGTCACACCCCCGTATACGTAGTGCGCACACGCGAGACTCGATGTGACTCGAAAAAAAATGCATCGAGAGATGACTCTTTTTTTGTGAACGCGTCATGGGCTCTCCATCGCGTCACTACGGCTCTCGGGACCATCCCCGCGACGTCGCGCGTTTATCGCCGAAGGGAGGGATTACTGGCGCGATTCGAACGGCGACACACGTCGGCGTCCGTGGACGCGCGACGCGCGACGCGCGCGCGCGGAGCCTCGGTCGCGCGCGCGAGGCTCGTGGGTCGCGCGTCCGCGGTCTCGCGCTCGTCGCGCGCGCGCGAGAGAGGAGAGACTCGACCGCGAGGGCGCGAGAATCGGATCGAGCGCGATCGGTGGCGTCGCGCCGTGGGGACGCTCGTCGTCGTCGACGCTCGAAAACGGTCGTGAGGAGGTCTCGAGGACGGTGGGATACGCGCGTCGCGCGCGCGAGCGAACGAAGGGTGGAAGAGGACGAAAGCGGTGGTCGATCGAGACGCGGGGACGATGAGCCTGACGGTGACGCGCGCGACGCTGAACACGGACACGCCCATCGTCGGTGTTGAATTAGCGCCGTACATCGTCACGCGTAAGAGCGATGGGACGTCTACGACGGAAGACATCGGACGGGAGAATCCGCACGAGGGGAGCTGCGTGCGGTATCGATGGTTTCGGTCGGGGAAAAAGACGCGCATGAGCGTGTGTTCGGTGCATCCGGCGGAACAGGCGACGCTGTTGAACGTGGCGACGAGAACGTATCACTGTGATTCGGAGTGTTTTAAGTTTGCGTGGAGAGAGTGGAATCGGAACAGGATCGCGAACGGGGAACCGTTTCCGACCAAGGCGGAGCGCGCGCAGTCCAAGGACGATCTCGAGGGATGGAAGGCGGCCAAGGCGGAGCGCGCCGAGGAGAAACCGGACGAGAAGAAGCGCGTGGAACCTTGGATCGAGGTGTGTCAGCTAAGAAATTATACGGTGTCGGCGGACGACGTCGGTCACGTGCTCAAGCTAGAGGTTGTTCCGGTGGACGCGAAGACTGGGAACGAGCAGGCGCAGCCGCAAAACGTCATCACGGGCAGAGTGATCCCGGCGCCGGAGCCTCCGAGGAGAAATTTGGTGAAGATCGCGCACAATAGCACTCCAGAGCCGCGGACGTTCACGACGGCGACGTACAACGTGCTCGCTGATTTGTACTGTAACAGCGACATGTACGGGTACGTGCCGGATTGGGCGCTGGCGTGGGCGTATCGTCGACAAAACATCCTGAAGGAGATTGTCAACTACAACGCGGACATTCTGTGTTTGCAGGAGGTACAATCTGACCACTACGAGGAATTCTTTCAGGGTGAGATGGCCAAGCACGGATATGCGTCGGTGTACAAGAAGAAGACGGCGCAGGTTTTCAGCGAGGGGAAATTCGTCATCGACGGGTGCGCGATTTTCTTCAAAAAGGACAAGTTTGCGTTGATAAAGAAGTACGAGGTGGAGTTCAACAAGGCGGCGTTGAGTTTGGTCGAGTCTTTGGGTGGAGCGACGCAGAAGAAGGATGCCCTCAATCGATTGATGAAGGATAACATCGCTCTCATTGTCGTCTTGGAGGCTTTGGACGTGGATCAGCAGCTCTTGAATGGCAAACGGCAGCTGTTGTGCGTGGCGAATACGCACATTCACGCCAACACCGAACACAACGACGTTAAATTATGGCAGGTGCACACCTTACTCAAAGGTTTGGAAAAGATTGCGACGTCGGCTGAGATTCCGATGGTGGTTTGCGGAGATTTCAACTCGGTTCCGGGATCGGCGGCGCACTCGCTGCTGTCCACGGGTCGCGTCCCCAGCGATCATCCGGAGCTCGGAATCGATCCGTTTGGCATCTTACAACCGTCGACCAAACTGTCGCATCCGCTTCCGCTCGTGTCCGCGTACACCAACCTGCACAAACCGTGCTTGGATTCCGATGCGCTCGAGCGCCAGCGCGACCGTGTCGACGTGATCGGTGAGCCCTTGTTCACGAACTGCACGAAGGACTTCAACGGCGCCCTGGATTACGTCTTCTACACAGAGGATACCCTTGCACCGGTGAGCGTGCTCGAGTTGCCGGGCGAGCGCGAAGTTCGCGCCAAGTACGGCGGCTTGCCGAACACGCAATGGTCGAGCGACCACGTCTGCCTGATGACAGAATTCCAATGGGGAGCGCGCATGGACCCAAGCATGCAGGGACAACGTTACATGTGAGCGTTTGGTGTCGAGCGAACCGGAGAGAGAGTACATTACACAAAAAGCGAAAAAAACACAAATTCATGTTAGCTTAGCGTTTTCCCTCATTGTGATTGAACAAGCAAATTACAACACTCAATACATACGACGCCGACATCTGGGTGGTCACTCGCTCACTTCGCGATCGATGGATGAAAATACGTTTGCTTTCTTGACGCTCGTCCTTCGGGGGTGGCGCCCCCAACGTCGCCTTTGAGCACTACGTCGACGCCCTTGACGCCTCGCGCCGCGCCGCGAACACTCCAATCCTTCAACTGTTCGAGGTGCGCGCTCTCCACCTTTTCGAGCAAATCGTCGAGTCTGAAGAGCATGATGTCGAGGATAACGCTCTCCTTCCGAGTCTGCGCGTCCGTGCCCAACGCTTTGAGCCTAGTCACGCGCTCGGATTTAAGATCGTCGCGAACTTTTTGCAACTCATCCGCCACGTTGGATAATCCGCAGCTCAGACACGCGGTTACCAACTCGTCCACCGTGCACATCCCGCTCGCGTGCGCGAACCCGACGAAACTTCGAGGCGCGAATTTCGGTTTCGACCCCGATAGGCTCGTGGACGACACCTGCAAGCCCGCGTCGTCGGAGACGGAGAGGTTGGAATTCGTTCTGGCTACTTCGTGGAGGGCGCTTCGCGCGCTCCTTCTCTTCACGGACCCACTGCCCTTCGCCGACGGAGATGGCGTTCCGTCAGCGTCGCTATCGCTCACCTCTAAAGTAGCGAGATCATCGAACGCGGCGCTGAGCTTGGAATACGATTCCGACCTTGATATGCCACCGTGAAAGCTCGATTCCGCGCTCAACGCGCCCTCCTTGGCCAACTCGGCGTGCAGGGTGTTGAGCACCAGATGCGCCTTGACCTCGTCCTTGTATTGTTGTCCGTTTTGAACCGTCACGTCTGTGGACGAAATCGGCGATTCGCCCAGGGACTGCGCGCGGTAATTCGCGGAACCTCGATGAACGGATTGCTCGGCTTTCATGGCGAGCCATTGCTTGAGCGTCTGCACGTCCTCCGGCGTCAACATCTCCGTCAACAATCCCACCGTGTGACGCTCCAAACTCTCTTGCATCACGAGTGCCTTCAACTGTTTTCGAGCGACGGTCTCCATGCCCTTGGGCACGCGCAACGAGTCGCCCCGAGCGACGTGCGCGGCGGCGCCGCCTCGCCGCAAAAAACTATGCGTGATCGCCTGCGCGGCGTTGATCCGCTTCGCCGGATCGAGCACGAGCAATTTCGCCACGAAATCCCGCGCGTGTTTACCCACGGATTTATCCATCGGCTCGTACTCCCCTCGTAGCACCTTGTACAGACCCTCCACCGAGTGTTCGAACGGCATCTTCCCCGTCGTCAAAAAGTACGCGAACACCCCCACCGCCCACATGTCCGCCGCCTGTCCGTACTCTCGTCGCTCCTCCACCTCGGGCGCCTGAAACAACGATGTCCCCAACGGTGGTTGATTCCCCAACCGTTCCTCTCGTCGCAACGACGCCGCGCGTCCGAAATCAACCAGCGTCAACCGCGCGTCTCCCAAATCGTCGTCTTCGCTCCGCACCACGACGTTTTCGTGCTTCAAATCTCGAAACACCACCCCTCGCGAGTGCACGTGCGCCACCGCGTCCACCAACTGACGCAACAACTCGTGTCGAACCTTCGCCTTGCGCCCCTCCTCCAGATCATCCCTTCCGTCCAATCGCACCAAGAACCGCACCAACGTCTCCTCGCCCGCGTATTCCATCACCGCGCGAACCTCCGACGACGTCTGATACGCCTTGATCACGCGCACGACGCTCGGGTGACGCATGCGCGACAACATCTCCAGCTCCACGTACGCCTCTCGCCGTCTCGCGCTCGCACCCAGCGCCCCTATGTGCGTCTCCTTCATCGCGCATCGTCTCCCCGTGGCGCGCTCGACGCACGCGTACACCGTCCCCTGCCTCCCCACGCCGAGCTTCCCGAGGCGCTCGTACTCGTCCTCGAACCGCGCGTTAAAATCGATCGTCGCGAGCGTCGACGCGTCGAGCGGCAGCGTCGCGGAGGACGACGGCGCGCATCCCATGAATCTCGAGCGGTGGACTGACGCGGTCGACCAACCTTTTGCGCGCGTCATCGACCGCGAACGCGTCGCGCGACACGCGATTCGAGTCGACGAGTCGCGCGTCGGGTCATAAAAAATACACGTGGTCATCACAACGTCGCGCGCGTCGTCGCGCGAGCGCATCGCGACGCGTTCGTTCGTCGATGACGTGACGTCGCGCACTTTTTTTTTACGACGTCTTCTTCGCGCGCGTCGCGCGTTTCTCCGCCGCCATCGCTTCGCGACGCTCGGCCCACTCGCGCGTCGCGTGCGCCTTGTCGAACGTCAATCCCGCGTTTCGTTTATACGGCCTGAGCTCGTGAAGCACCAGGGCGAGGACGGCGACGACGACGGAGAGGTAAATCACGCGCGAGACGTCGGCGTCGAGTCGACCGGCGATGCGTTCGCACGCGCAGATGCCGACGCAGGCGACGAGGGAGAGGATGAACCCGATGTATTGACGGAAATAAAATCCAAGCGTCGACATGTCGCGCGCGCGCGCGAGGTGCGACGGCGTGTCGGGGTGTGCGGCGGCGATGAAGTCAGAATTGAGAGGATGCGCGTGTGAAATCCTGTGGTACATGAATTGAAATTAAATGAATCAAGCCTCGGCCGGAGGCGCCGCGGGAGTCCCTTCGCCGCCCCATCCCCACAACAGCTCGCCCGTGGGACGCTCGGCCGCCATCTTTTGCATCCACCCGCCCGGGGTGGGACCGGCGATGCACGGATGTTCGACGCGCGCGTCGCCGTTTGGCGCGCGGTGCACGCGAATTCTGTACCACGGATTGTTGAGCATACCCATGACGTTCCACGTCGGACGCTCGTCCATTTTGTTCATCGATTGATCGACGGCGCGAAAGCACACCTCGACACACTTCGGATCGAGGAGTTTCTCCACGGGAACCTCCATGGACCAGTGGCACCAACACCAGTGACGCGCCTTGTCGCCCGAGCCAAAGTCGGCCCACCGCGGTTGCTCGCGCACGTTGATGTCGGCGAGTTGCCAACTCAATCCCTGATCGAACGAGAGTTCGGCGCGAATGACCTTACGTCCACCGCCGCTGTACGCGTATCCGCGGAACTCGTACGTCTTTTTTGATTTCGGAATGATTTCCTCGGGCGCCGGGTACGCGATGGCGCCGTTAATGTTGAGCTGGTTGATGATGAACTCTGGCTTGAACCACCAACCCTCCTCCGTCGCGCGCTCGGCGTCCACGGGCGGAGGCAAGACGCGATTGTCGTTAAAGTGATAAAAGTTGTTCGACTCGCGATCCGTCACCTTGATCTCGGTCAAAAATTTAATCATTCGACCGCCGATGTAGCCCGGAATGACGACGCGCACGGGAAATCCGTGATCGGGATGAAGTCTCGCGCCGTTTTGTTCGTACGCCACGATGACGTCGCACGTGGGATCGAGCGCCGTTTCCATGTCGATGGACGTCCCGTACGATCCCGGACCACCGTCTTGATCGGGGTAGTCCCTGGGCAATTCCTTTTGAGGTCCGCTCAGACACACGTACCGCGCGCCGGGACCGGGTTTATAGATGCCCGCCCTGTTCAACAACACTCGCAGCGGTACCCCGGTCCAATACGTGTTCCCCACCGCGCACGGTCCCCAACTGAACCCAACGGATTGCTTGATCAAGTTTTGCTCCTTCCGTCGATTCCCCGCGCACACGATTAAACACGGAAACGTATCCGCCGGCATCTTCGACAACTCATCCATGCCAATGGCGTACGGTTTCGGCACGTTCCCGCACACATCGATCGAGTGCGTCTCCCACGACAACTTGGGCACCGCACCGTGATTACGAACGATGTGTAAATTCACGGGCGAGATGAACCCGTAATCGATGAGTTCGGGCAGAGACGCCTCGACGTTGAACGGGTGCTTCCCCGTGAGTCGAATGAGCCCCGGGTGCCTTTTCACCCAGTTATCCGGCGTTTTCTCGTCTCTCTCGTCCACTTTCGGGTACTCCTGCGCGAGATACCTCGACTTTTTCGCCTCCACCTCGTGATTCGCGTTCGCGCGTCCATCCGGCGCGAAATCCACGTCCTCGTCACCGCCGCGCCCACCCTTGCCGTTCGACATCACTTTACCCGCGATCGCCCCCGCGGCGCCCGCGACGACGGCCACCGCGACGTTCGCCATCGCGATCGAACGACACGAACGACACGAACGACACGAGCGTCGAGACGAGACGAGACGAGACGAGACGAACGAACGAACGCGCGCGTGTCTCGCGTCCCCGCGGCCCGGGCCAAAGACGTCATCATCATCATCGGCCCGATCGAGCGGTCGACCGAGGTCGTGTGCCGTTTCACGTCTTTTCGGGAGATGGGCGAAAAGACCACGTCTCTACGGGGGGACCCCGACCCCTCGCGCGTAGGGTCGGGCGCGTGGGGGTTTAGGGTTTAGGGTTTAGGGTTTAGGGGGGGGTCCCCGCGCGCGCGGCCTCGCGGCACCGGTCGATCGAATCGTCGCGCGCTCGAAAGTGCGACGCGCGACGCGCGAAGGAAAGCGCCGCGATGCCCGATCGATCGAATGAAAAACCAATCATCGATCGCGACGTCGTGAGACGTCTGCGAACGCCGCCGTCGGAGGATGAACGCGCGAATTGGCCGTCATTCACGATGGCGGAGGGGCGCGCGCATCGATTTTTGACGGATCCCGGGGGGTGGATCGTCGTTCACGAGCGCGTGTTTGACGTCACCGCGTTCGCGCGCACGCACCCGGGTTTTTTTAACGCCGGGCAGGTGTCCACGGCGATCGCGGTGGCGCGCGCGCTCGGCACGGACGCGACGGAGGAGTTTGAGGAGATTCACAGCCCGAGAGCGTGGACGCAGCTCGCGGATTTTCAAATCGGTACGCTTCGTCGCGGCGAGGAGACGTCGAACGAGGGCGGGGTCGTGAAGCCGGAGACACCGGTACCGACGTGGTTATCGAACGATAGGGATTTTTGGGTTCGGTACGGTGGGGAGGTGTCGCGCGCGGTGGTTCGCGCGACGACGCGCGAGGACGAGGACCGAGGCGGCGAAGACGACGACGATGTCGTCGCGGAGGTGTCCGTGGAGACGATTGGGACGGAGGAGGATGCGAAGGCGTCGAGGAAAGCGTCCATCGGTCGCGCGGTGAGGGCGTGGGGTCGAGTGGTGGCGGCGACGGGCGTCTCGATGGCGGCGGCGGCGACGTTTCGAAAACGGCGCGCCGCCAATGCAAAGTAATGTTTTTAACGCGACGTACGGTAGAGTGGTATCGTCGTTTCGACGATCGCGTAGTGCTCATGTAAAGTAATGTTGTAACGCGACGCGGTGGGTAGAGTGCGTACACTGTGGTTTCGCGGTGAATCGTAACAATCGCTAGTCGAGTTTGGGAAACGTCGGATCGACGTCGCGTCGCCACGAGGCGAATCCACCGCGCACGTCGCGCGCGCGACGACCTCGGCGAACGACGTCGGGAAGCGTGGAAAACCACTCGGCGGCGCGTTGGCTGTTGACGCCGCCGGCGCAGATGAAGTGCACGATATCGTCGGCGTCGCCTCTCTCGCGCGAACGCGCGTCGATGTCTCGCCACGCGCGTTCGTCCAATCGGTCGATGGGTGCCGAGACGGAGTCCGGGAGACGCGCGGTGGCGAACGCGTGCGCCGGACGCACGTCCACGACGAGCGCGCGTCCTGAATCGAGCGTCGTCGCGAAGTCTCTCGCCGAGACGCGAGACCACGCCGACGCGCGCGAGACGTCGTCGTCGAGCGCGTCGCCCGATCCGTGCGCGGGAGGGGCGGTGAGATCGACACCACCCTCCCGTAGACGCGCCGCCGCCGCGGCACGCGAGGAACACGGCGTGGAGGATAAAAACGCGTCGTAATCGTACGCCGCGACGTCGCCGAAATTCGCGCCCGCGCCGCACCTCTCGCACGCGGGATCCGGTTCGTCTCTCACCTCGAGCGTCCTCGTCGGTCTCGCGCTCAGCGCGTCGAACATCATCAATTTCCCTCGCATCGATTCCCCGACTCCCGACAGCGTCTTGATCGCCTCGATCGCTTGAAACGTTCCCATCACCCCCGGCGCGGGTCCGAGCACGCCGCTCGCGCCGCACGTCCCCGCGTCGCCGCTCGCCGGCGGTCTCGGAAACAAACACCGATAACACGGCGCCCGTCTCCTCCTCATTCGCTCTCCATCCTCACTCCAGATCCACGTCGCGCACAGCGTCGTCAATTGCCCTTCGTATCCCACGCACGACGCCGAAATCAACGGCGTCCCGCGCGCCGCGCACGCGTCCGACAGCGCGTACCGCGTCCTCGGATTATCGCTACAATCGCACACCACATCGTACGATTCGATCAACGCGTCCGCGTTTACGTTCGTCGCGTACGTCTCGTGTTCGATGACGTCCACACCGTCGTTGATCGATCGACACCTCGCGGCGAGAGACGCGCACTTGGACGTCCCGACGCTCGCGCGCGCGTGTCCAACCTGTCGATGCAAATTACTCAACTCCACCTCGTCCGCGTCCGCGAGACCGACGACGCGAGCGCCCGCGGCGACGAGATACATCGCCGTCGGACATCCCAACCCTCCGCACCCGACGACGAGGACTCGCGAAGAGGACAGCGCGCGTTGGATTCGTGGGCCGTCGGGACGCAGAACCAAGTGTCGAGCGTATCGATCGACCGCGCGCGCGTCGCGCGAGACGTCGACGTCGGACGTCCACGAGACGCGAGACCGTCGGTCGTCGAGCGCGGACGCGGACATGTCGACGACGACGGACGCGCGAGGAGGCGTGATGTGATGGTTTCGATTGATGAGCGTCGAAAAAGCGCGAAAAGCGCGACGGCGAATGAAAACCGGGGACGCGTTCGAGGAAAAGACGAGACGTACGCGTGCGTGTGTGCGGTATTTAATCTCTAGTCGCCTCTGTTTTTTTCGAGCGCCCGAGCGATGTCTTCGCCTCGCACGGTGGTGGACGATTGAAGAAACGCGTTTCCGCCGCGCGTCGACGCGTCTCTCGACGAACACCCGACGCCCAATAATAACCCGCGCGAGGAGATTCTCTCGATCCCTCGAGTCGATCCCTCGGGCGTGTCCGGATTAGACGACGCGGGTGAATTCTTTTGCGAGCGCTCGCGGACCACCTCCTCGAGATCGAGCGCGAGTCGAGAGAAGGAGGCGTTTCTTCGCATCACCGGCGTCTCGAGCGCGGCGTACGTGGACGCCCCCGCCTCCGCCTCCGCCCCCGAGGCGTCGCGCAAAGCGTCCACGAACTCTTCCCACGTCGTTCGAACGTCATCGATGTCCAAATATTCGCCGTCCGGGTCTGCGTCGAACGTCGTCGTCGGTCAGTCGCCGCGCGTACCGTCGAAACGCCTCGTCCCGAAAATTTTTTGTCTCTCTGATGAATTGTCGAGATCGCGTCTCTCTCGCGTCGCGTACCGTCCCGAAACATCCGCGTGAGCGTCGCGTGATGCATGCGAACGATCTCGAACCCCTTTTTCCGTCGCTCGTCCTCCGTGGCGTCGGAATACCGCGTCCAAATCGTCGCGAGCGCGCGTCTATCGTCGCTCGTGCCTCGATAGAGATGCGCCACGAGATCGATCATCGCGAACGATCCCTCGGCGTCCGCGACGCGCATGACGGCGTGCGTGTTTCGCTCTCGCGATCCGCGCGATCGAACGCGTCGTTCGGAGGTCGCGCGGACGCGCGTCGAGAGATGGCGACTGTTGGGGGATGCGCGCGCGAGGCGTCGGGAGTGGTCGACGCGCCGAACGCGACGCGCGCGATGCGCGGCGCGCGTCGAGAGGTGGAGAGATGGATGAGAAAAAATGTGTTCCATCGCGTCGCGTCGTCCTCGAGCGGCGCGCGCCGGGCGAACGCGCGCGCGGTGGAGACATCGCGCGACCGCGACGGCGATTCGCCGCCGCGCGCGGTCGACGACGGCGACGCTCGAGGACGACGAGACGAGACGAGAGCGTCGACGAGCGCGAGGGATGGAACGATAAAAAATTCACGAGGCCGGATCGTCGCGCCCGAGCTCGTGGACGGCCACGGACGCGCGCACACGTACCTGAGAATCTCTCTCACCGAGCGGTGTAACCTCAGGTGTGGGTACTGCATGCCGGAGGAGGGCGTGGAGTTGACGCCGAACGACGAGCTGTTGACGACTGATGAGGTGGAGAGGGTGATTAAAATATTCGCGCGCGCCGGGGTGGAGAAGGTGCGACTCACCGGGGGGGAACCGACGGTGAGAAGGGATTTAGAAGAGGTGGTTCGACGCGCGCGAGAGACGCCGGGCGTGCGAGACGTGAGCGTGACGACGAACGGTGTGGCGCTCGAGAGACGGTTAGAGGGGCTCAAGGCGAGTGGTTTGACGCGATTGAATGTATCGCTCGATACGTTGGTGCCGGCAAAGTTTGAATTCATGACGAGACGACGCGGACACGAACGCGTGTTGAGGAGCGTCGCGCGCGCCGTCGAGCTCGGGTTTCAGAGCGTCAAGGTGAATTGCGTCGTCACGCGACATCAAAACGACGATGAATTGATCGATTTCGTCAACATGACGAAAGATTCACCGATAAACGTGCGGTTTATCGAGTACATGCCGTTCGACGGGAATAAATGGAGCACGGAGAAGATGGTGTCGTACGCGGAGATGCGCTCGAGAATCGAAGACGCGTTCGGTCCGCTCGCGCGTCTCGACGACCCCATCGAAGAAGTGGCCAAGAACTTCTCCGTTCCGGGACACGTCGGCACCGTTAGTTTCGTGACGAGCATGACGGACGCCTTCTGCGGCGGGTGCAATCGCCTTCGCGTCATGGCGGATGGAAACTTAAAGGTGTGCCTCTTCGGCGCCGCCGAGACGTCGCTTCGAGACGCCATGCGCTCCGGCGCCGACGATGACGCCATCCTCCGTCTCATAGGCGCCGCCGTGTCGAAGAAGAAAGCGTCCCACGCCGGCATGCACGAGATCGCGGCGTCGGACAATCGCGCGATGATCAAAATCGGCGGGTAGAAGGAGACTCGTCGTCGCCTCGCCTCGCCGTTGTCAGTTCTCCCCAGCCGCGCGAAATGAATTCTCTCTCCCGCCACTCCCCGTCGCGCGCCGCGTCTCGTCTCGTTCGTCTCGAGCGCGAGCGCGTTCGTTTCCCTCGGTCTCGACCGCGCGCCGTCGACGCGCGACGCCGTCGACGCGCGGTAAAGGACGTCGTCGACCGCTCGTCGAGGCGAAGCATCACCGGTCGACATGACGTCCGCGGGAGAGTACGAGATTCGCGGCGACGACGCCGCGCGCGCGAACGGCGTCTCTCGGTCGGTGACCGAGGCGTCGTCTCGTGCGCGCGCGGTTTCGAGCGACGGTGACGACGCGCCCGGGACGCGTCCCGGGGACGGTTTCGGTCTCGCCGGCGTCGGCGCCGCGGCGCGAAGAATGTGGCGATCGTTCACGTGGCGAGAGGCGAGCGGGGCGATGGGTGATCTCGGCACGTTTTTACCGCTCTTGGTCGGCATGTCCATCGAGAACGGTGTGGACGCCGGGACGACGATTTTGTTCACCGGGGCGTACAACGTGGCGACGGCGTTTTTATACGAGATACCGATGCCCGTGCAACCGATGAAGACGATCGCGGCGGTGGCGCTCGGTGAGGACCCGTTGACGACGAATGAGATTCTCGTCGCTGGGTTTTTCGTGTCGGCGATCGTGTTCGCGCTGGGGGCGACGAAGACGATGGATGCGTTTAATAGGTTGACGCCGTCGGCGGTGGTGCAGGGCATGCAAGTGGGCTTGGGGATGTTATTGGCGCGGAAAGGCTTCGTGCTCGCGGTGTATGCATCGAACGATGCGAGTCGCGCGCGGAAGATGACGGGCGTGGATGGATTGCTCGTGACGATCGTCGCGTTTTGCGGCGTCATGTACGCGTGCGCGCCCGAGTATCCGCCGGCGTCGACGGCGGCGAGCGCGGACGCGGGCGAGTTGGGGGCGACCACGGAAGCCAAGGAAAGAAAGAAACGCGTGCGACACTACGTTCCTACGGCGCTCATTCTCGTCGTCGTCGGGATCGTCATGGCGATGACGAAAAAGGGCGCGCTGAGTGGGTTGCGATTCGGTCCGTCGACGCCCAAAGTGTTGAACGCGTCGCGCGCCGAGGTACGGCGAGGCATCGTACGCGCGGGCGTGCCGCAACTACCGTTGACGACGCTGAATTCGGTCATCTCTGTGTGCGCGCTGAGTAAAGAGTTGTTCCCGGACTTACCCGCGTCGCCGAGTTCGGTGGCGACGAGCGTCGGGGTGATGAACGTCGTCGGATGTTGGCTAGGGGCCATGCCGTCGTGTCACGGCGCGGGCGGATTAGCGGCGCAGTACGCGTTCGGCGCTCGAGGCGGAGGATCCATCGCATTTTTGGGCGCGTGTAAACTCATCCTCGGGTTCGTGTTCGGAAGCTCGCTCACGCACTTGCTCGACCGCTTTCCGAAGAACATCCTCGGCGTCATGTTGTTTTCATCGAGTCTCGAGCTCATGGGCATGGGATTGAAAACGAAACCTGGATGGCAACAACATCAAAAGTATCTCGTCATGGTCACCGCCGCCGTGACGGTCGCCACGAAGAGTACTGCGATCGGATTCGCCGCCGGCGTGGGGACGCACGTGCTCATGGAGGTACAGCGCCGCGTCGAGATGGGGTCGTCGATGACGTAGTTTTTAGTCAAAGTAGTTGTGGAACATAAAATGAATTTCAGTAAGCATTACAGTTACATACGATTCTGACGTGCAAAAAGTCGCGTGATGGCAAAATTGAGCGTACCGATCATTTACGGAGTCGCCTTTTCTTCGGCGGCGAGTTGCTCGCGCTTCCAAGCCGGTCGTTCGCCGTGAGAGTTGTCGCAGAACTTTTGAACCGGGGCGGCGAGACCAGCCTTGATTTCCTCCGGAGTGAATTCAGCGTGGATGTAGTAATCCTCTTCCGTGGCGTCCTTGGAAGCCGGGAAAAACATGGAACCCCACATCGGGAAGTGAATCGTCATGACGAGCGCGGTCACGCCGATGACGGTGTAGCCGAGGTACTGCAAACCTTCGTACGTCTCGATGGAGTCCTTGGTGAAGAATGCCGCGGTGGAGATGGTCGCGCCGGCGTTACCACCAGCACCGATGAAACCGGAGACGACGCCGAGGGCACGGCGAGAGATGAACGGGACGACGCCGTACGAGGCGCCCTCGGACGCTTGCACGCAGATGGAGAAGAACACCATGAAGGCGATCGTCGCGCCCAAGTTATCTTTGGAGAGACCCATGAAGATGCAGAGGACGCCCTCGAGCGTCTGGGTGCTCCACAAGACCCAGAGACGACCGCGCATACCATATCGGGCGGATGACCAATCGGAGAGAATACCGCCGACGGAGCGCGCGAACAAGTTCATCAAACCGTAGCACGACGCGAGGACGCCGGCGACTTGGAGGGAGACACCGAACTGATCGAACAGGTATCCGGCGACGATGTTATTCATGGTGAGTTCGACGCCGAAGCAGAATCCGTAGGTGGCGACCATGACCCACATGCGGTAGTTTTTCATGCCGATCAAGTTGACCTTGGCGGAGGATTTCTTTTCGAGCGCGCCCGAGGTGGTGAGCACCTTGTAGTTACCATCCGGCAAATCTTGTCCGAGGAACATGACGGCCAAGCCGACAAAGGTGTGGCAGAGACCCGGGAAGATGTACGCCCATCTCCACGCGGTGAAGGCGCGCTTTTCGGTGGCGGCATAGCAGATGGCGTAGATGCCCGGCATCAAGAATTGCGTGACGCCTCCGCCCAAGTTCCCCCAACCGGCCGCGGTCGCGTTCGCCAAGCCGACAACCTTACCGTTGAACATGCAAGACATCCAAAATTGGCACGCGACGAACGTCGCGAGACCGAGACCGATGCCCAAACGGCAGATGAGGAACCCTTCGAAACCAGTCACCATGCTCATCGCGAAGCAAAACGGCGCGGTAAACAAAAGAATCACCGACAATCCCAAACGCGGGCCGATGACGTCGCACACCGTGCCCATCATCACCCGACAAAGAATCGTACCGGTCACCGCGGCCAAACCCGCGTTCCCGAGCTGCGGCTTGGTGAGACCCAAATCTTCCCGAATCACGGGCAACATCGGCGCCGCCGCGAACGTCGACACGAAGGAGATGAAGAAACCCAACCACGACATGTGGAAGGACATGTGATGCGGACGATCGAGACTGAAAATGTTCAGTTTCGTCGCTTTGTGTTCGCTTCGCGTCGGTACGCGCGAGAGAAAGAGCGCGCGCTGTCGTCAGTCATCCGCGAACGAGAACCATTCACGCGCGTTCCGCGCTCAGGTTTCAAAAAGTCCCGAGGGCTTTTTCTCATCGCCTCGTCTCGACCCATCACCCATCGCGCGCGTTCCACCTCGCGCGCGACCTCCCGCGAGATCCCTCGAGCGCGCGCGCGGCGCGACATAAATTTATTTACGCGCGCGCGCGCCCTCTCGCATCCCTCGCGCGCGTCGCCACCGCCCCGCGCGACGACGGCGTCATCCATCATCACGACCATCGATCGGTCGACCGCGACCGTCGGTGTCGCGAATCAATCGATGGATGCAGACGCGCGATCTCGATCGCGATCGCGCGCGCGCGCGACGCGCGACACGCACCTGTCGACATCGACGTTAAACGTTTTCTCAGCCATCGGCGCCATGATCGTCGGAATCGATCGGAGAGAAGCGCGCGTGTCGGTTTGACGACGCGCGTCGAGACGACGGGATGCGTGACGACGCGCGAGGCCCCCGACCGACGCGACTGTTTTTTTAGCGTTCCCTTCGTTCGAAAGGTCGTTGGGTTCAAACGCATGTACACTACGACACTCGTGTGGATGTGCGCACCCGATGACGCGCCCGCGATCGCGCGCAGCCACACCTTTCGCGCCGTCCTTTCGGGAAAAAGCGCGGGTGACGTTTCGGTATACTCGTGGATGTGGAGCGTATACTCGTGGATGTGGAGCCCATGTGTACGAATCCTTACATCCCCGACGACCGGGGTGTGTTCTTTTTTTTTTTTGAAAAGTTGGTTTTGGTCGACATCGATGACCCTTGACTACGTATGGATCAAACGTGACGGTTGACCTTTCGGTCGAACCGTCGGCCCCTTTCCCTTTGTCGCCAAGGGTCGGCCCTTGTCCCCGGGAAGGGACCATTGACGAGTCATGACTCATGAAAAAACCAACGAAACGTCCGAGACGCGCGAGGTCGACGCGATGGATGATGGGTGCGCGCGCGAGTGGTGCATGCGACACACGCACGCGCGACGCGACGCACGCACGCACACACGAACGCACGAATACCATGGTGAAGATTTCTTCCAAAACGTCTCGCGCGAAAGCGCTCGGTGCGCTCGCCCTCGTCGCGAGTTCCGCCTCGATCGCCACCGCGCACGGGGCGACGTACACCACCTACAGCGCCATGGACACCGCCATCACGTCCGGGGCGACGAACACGATCGTGCCGAGCGTGTCTTTCGGACCAAGCAACCCGTGCGTGTCCGGCACGCAAACGCTGAAAGCGGGCGTCGATTCCATCACGGTGTCGTGGACCGGGGTCGCCTCCGGCGACTCTGTGGACGTCAAGCTGTGTTACACGGATATCGCGTCCAAGCCGTGGCGCAAGTTTAAGGATAACGTCAAGAAGAATAAAAAGTGCAAGCAAACCGCGGTGGAGAAGGCTAACATCGCGGTCGGTGAAACGGGATCGTCGGTGACGATTCCGGTGGAACTGAACATCGCGCCGACGACGTATACGATTCAAATTTTGAGTAAAGACTCGACGGGCGGGTACACGTCGTACGCAAACGACGCGTGCGCGTTCAAGGTTGAATCCTACGAGCGCTTGCCGACCAATTTGGTGGGCACGATGAGCTTTTTCATCGCGTTTTCCATCGTCGTCGCCACCGCGGGGACGTGGTACGATTACAAGAAGCAAAGCGCCGCCGCCGCCGCGTGGGGGTCCTAGGCGTCGACGGGACGTCTGAAGAAAGTTCTTCGGGTTTACCGCTACGAGATGCGTTCGTTCGTTCGTCTTCGACGTAGCTTGTAATTTTTCACTCTATTCGATGATTCATTCAGCTCTGTTATGTAAAATCGACGCGCGCGTTCGCGCCTCACGCCTCGCGTCCTCGCGTCTCGCGTCCTTGCGCGCTTTGTCACGCGAGAGAAGAGAGCGCGCGACGGGGATCGATGTTTTACGCGAAACCGTCGTTAGGCTCGGCTGGTACTCGTATTGGAAACGATGACGAATGGATGAATGAATCAAAAATTAAAAGAAGATGCGTGAGTCGGTGGACACCTTCAACGCGTCTAACGCGGGAACGACGGCCTTTTCGACCATCGCCGGCGGACCGCACACGAGCACGGCTGTGTCCTTGTCGACCTTGTCGGCCGAGGCGAAGAGTTTGTTCATTAAACCGCTCGGTTTGAACAATTCGCACTTTTTCATCATCTCCGCGGAGATGTAGCCGACTTCACCGGTCCAACCGGGCTCGTCTGCGTCGATGGCGTAGTGCACCGTCAAGTTTTTGTGCGCGCTCGCGAGCTCGTCGAGTTCCTTCTTCATCAAAATGTCCGCCGAGGAGACGTTGGCGAACAAGACGTTGACGCGCGTCGTGTCACCGACGTCGTTGAAGATTTGACGAATGACTTGGAGCATGGGGGTGATGCCCGTACCTCCGGCGATCATGGCGATGGATTTGCACGATTTCTTCGCGACGTCGCCCGTCGCCGGGTTTTGCGTGGAGAACTCGCCGCGAGCGGTGTACGTGACGAGACCCTTCGGTCCCTCGAAGTCGACGGTGGAGCCGATTTCGACGGCGTTCAACTTTTGCGTCAACGCGCCGTTGTCGTAAATCTTCACCAGAAGATCCATGAAACCCTTATCCGCGTCGCGAGAGATGGGCGTGTACGGACGAGAGACGCCGTCGATGGTCATCGTGACGTGTTGGCCCACGGGAAGTCCGAGTATGTGTTCCGGAGACGGAAGCTCAAAGCGCACGCGCACACTATTCGCGGTGACTTGCTCCTTCTCGATGAGCTTCAATTTGATCGTCTCGCCCGGTTTGAGCGCCACGAGCGTGCCTTCCGGGTACTCCACGACGGGACGCGCGCTCTTCGGCGCCTCCTCCGTCTTCATCGCTTCAAATTTCGACTTGGGCGCGCTGCACGACGGACACACGTAATCCTCCGGTAATTCTTCGAACGGCTTGGTCTCTTGGTAAATGTATCCGCACGCCGTGCATATGTGCGTCGCCTGACCCATCGCCTTGGGTACGCCCTTGGTGTACTGCGCCGACTTGTTGATCTTCCATCGAGACGCTCGATCCGGGTTCGGCGTCGGCGTCGCCTTGCGCGTCGCGCCGAATCGTTCAATCATAATCTCCTCGAGCACCGGTTTCAACTCGGAGCACGGAACCTTTGAAATCTCCGGCTTTTCCTTCAAGTGTCCGTTCGGGCCAACGGTGCCGCCGATGAAAATGTTCACCCCGGGCACCATGCCCTTTTCCCCGGTTGGATTCTTAACCTGCGCGCCCATGAGACCGATGTCGGCGACTTGCACGGGTGCGCACGAGTTCGGGCACCCGGTCCAAATCATGCGCACGTCTTTCGACAGTTCCAACACGCTCTCCAAGTGTTCCGCCATCTCGAGCGCCTGGCGCTTGGTTTCGATCTGCGCGAAACCGCAGAATTGGTTCCCCGTGCACGCCACCATGTTCGAGACGAGCTTGCCCGGGAACGGTGTGTACTCTTGGAAAAGACGTTCCTTCAAAATGGCGTCGACTCTGTCGCTCGGAACGTTCGGAATGATGAAGTTTTGCTCCACGGTGAGACGAATCTCCCCGGTGCCGTACTCATCGGCGAGGTCGCCCAACTCTTTGAGATCCTCCGGTTGCATACGACCACCCGGGACGGCGGCAGAGACCCAGCTGAGTCCGTCTTGCTTTTGCGCGTGCACGCCGATGTAGCTTCGACGAGGCGCGTCTCGGTCGATCAAATCCTTCTCCGCCGCGCGTTCCATCTCCTCGCTCGGCATGCGCGATTGCACCTCGGCTCGGAAATTTTCGAGTCCCATCTCGTCGATGAGCCACATCATGCGGCACTTTTGACGATTGCCGCGGTGACCGTAGTCGCGAAACGTCGTCAACACGGCGTGCGTGGCGGCGACGACTTCATTCTCGGGAACCCACGCGTCGAGAGAGACGGATTCCGCGGCGCGTTGGGAAGAGATGAATCCACCGACGATGAGATTGAATCCGAATCGCCCATCCTTTTCCGCCGGAACGAAGGCCAAATCGTTAATATCCGGGTGCTCGAAGAAATCGCTGCTCCCGACGACGCACACGTTCCACTTTCGTCCCAAATTCGCGATGGCCGGGTTCCCTCGTCCGCCACCGGTGACGTAGTCCTGAATCGCGAGCGTGTACGGACGCGTGTCAACGATTTCGCACGGATCAAATCCCGCGAGCGGATTCCCCGTCGCGTTGCGCACGTTGTCCAAACCGCTCTGCAACGAGCACATCTTCAATTCTTCCAAACCTCTCAAAATCTCCGGAGCGTCCTTCAGCTCCACCCCACGAAGCTGAATGTTCTGTCTCGTCGTGATGTCGCAGCATCCATCGTCACCGTATTTCTCGATCACGCTCGCGAGATATCGCGCCTGCGTCGAGTCCAAGAGCCCGTTCGGAAGCTTGAGTCGCATCATGTATCGTCCGTAGTGTCCCTTGCGTCTGTGAAATAATCCCGCCCACTTTGGTCGTTGATCCGTCTCGTCCGGATCGTTCAGCGATTCATCCCACGCCTTGAAATCCTCCGCGCTCGCCTTCGCCATGGCCTCGATCTCGTTCAATCCGATCAACGCGCGCATGGGATCCTTGGCGAGCTTGAACTTCTCAAACGGATTCGTCGGTTTTCGCCACTCCTCCTTGACGACGTAATACCCATCCGCGTCTCTCTCCACGTGCGCGTCCTCGCGTTCAGGTTCGGGAAATTTCGCGTATCGCTCGATCGTCGTCTCGTTGTGCGCCACGAGATCGGCCTCGTCGTCCACTTTCCATCGAAGCGTCCCGCGCGCGCGTTCCTCGCCCTCCGCCGCGCCGTTTTCAGACGGTTCCGCCACCGCGCGTCGCCCCTGTCCTCCTCTCGCGCACCGCGTCGACCGCATCGACGGTCGACGGCACGAGATCGCCATCGTAGACATCGCATTCGTCGACGTCATCGTCACCTTCGTCGACGCGATGATGATGAATCAAAGAATCAAATGAATCAATGAATCAATCGAATCGATCGATCGATCGCTCTGAATCCACTCGTTCGCGCGCGCGCGTTCGCACGTCGTCGTCTCGCGCGCGTTCGTTCGCTCTTCGCGCGCGTCGTCGTCGCGTCGCGGAGTCTCGAGGCGACGTCGTTCGGTCGCGCGTGCTGCTTTAAACCCTAAAACCTACCCACATTATAAAACAAACACGGTCTTCACATACATATGTAAGCACCACGAACACCAATAGAATCACGCCGACACTTGGCGACGTTTCACGCCCTCGCGCCGGGGTCGACCGCACATCGTGGATGTGCCACTTTCGGGGGTCATGACTCAAGAATGTACCCCCCCCTGTCGTTTCGCCGTCGCGCGTCGCCTCGACGTCGACTCGACGTCGAGCGCGCGAGGCGCGGGAATCGATGGAATCGGTCGACTCGACCGATCGAATGGATGAAAAATAAAACGCGCGGTCGGTCGTCGATCGATCGATGCGGTGCGGTCCCCCCGGACGGACGCGAGGAAGGGGGTGGGGTGACGATCGAGGTCGACGAGGACTCATCCTCGACCTCGCCCGCACCCGACCATTCGACGACACACCGACGCGCGAGCGACGCGTTCGAGCGCGACCGCGTCGTGGATTTCGGGCGAGACTATTCGTCACCCGCGCATCGTTCGGTGGACGTCCTCGCGCGCGTCTCGCGATGGGTCTCCTCGCGCGCGCCGTCGACCCCGCCTCGCGCGAGACGCGCGCCCGTCGCGATGGGCACCGGGAAAAGCGTCCATCGTCGTCGCTCGACGCCGTGTTCACGCAACGAGAGCTGTTAAAGAACGGTGGAGATTACGGATCGATCGCGCGCGCGAGAGCGGAGGCGCGCGCGCCGCTCGCGCGAGACGTGAACACGCGCGATCATTGGGTCTCGAGACACCCGGAAGTGGTGCCGGTGGCGACCGAGGACGCGCGGCGCGCGGCGGGACGCGCGCTCGAACCGACGACGACGCGATTGATGGCGTGCGGTGCGGTGACGCCGGCGGAGGTACACTTCGTGCATAATCTGGGGTCGGTGCCGAGGTGTGCGTGGGAGACGCACGCGTTGACGGTGGAGGTGGACGACGCGCGAGGGCGGAGGCGACGGAGGAGGTTCTCGCTGGACGCGTTGACGCGCGCGCCGTCGCGGACGATGGCGTGCGCGGTGGTGCGCGGAGGGAATCGATCGAAGGAGATGCACGCGGTGGGAGAGATCGAGGGCGAGCGGTGGGGACCGGGTGGGGTCGGGAATTCGTTGTGGACGGGGGTGCCGTTGCGCGCGTTGCTCCTCGAGCGAGGCGTGACGGAGCCGACGCCGACGCGACGATTCGTACGGTTTGAGGGCGTTCGAGGGGAAACAGACGACGAGAACGCGCCAGTGCCGTGTGTGTTTATGCCTCTACACGTCGCACTCGATCCCGCCGCGGACGTGCTCGTGTGTTACGCACAAAATGGGGAACGATTATTGCCGGATCAAGGATTTCCGCTTCGCGTCGTCGCGCCGGGCTTCGTCGACGAATCGGCGACGAAACATCTCACGTCGATTCGCGTCACCGCGCGCGACGACGAGGACGATGAGGACGGTGTCTCCGTGCGATCCCATCGCGCGTTCACGGAACTCTGCGTGAACAGCGCGGTGACCTCACCCGCGCACGACGAGTACGTCCCGCTCGACGCCGAGCGCTACGAAATCAAAGGATACGCGTACGCGGGCGGTGGACGCGCCGTCACGAGCGTCGAGATCACCCTTGACGACGGATGCACGTGGATCGAGACAACCCTTCATCGTCCGTGTCCACCGTCGACGCACGGGAAACACTGGGGATGGACGCTCTGGTCGTACGTCGCGTCGCCGCGCGCGCTCGCCGGGGCGCGCTCGCTGAGAAGTCGCGCGCGAGACGACGCCGGACACGTCCAACCGAGCGCGCTCGTGTGGACGCCCTCGGGTGAAAAGAATAATCGTGAGTACGTCGTGAAACTCTCGCTCGCGGCGACGCGTGCGAACGGGCCGACGTACGTCGCGTGTGAACATCCCGTCGAGATCGGCGACGGCGACGGCGGATGGATGACGCGCGGCGACGACGAGGTTCGCGGCGTCGTCGACGCGTCCGAGGTTCGCGTGAAAATCATGGATTCGGTGCAGAGCGCGGTGAAACCGACGCCGGCGCCATCGGCACCGGTGGCTGCGGCGCCATCGGCACCGCCGGTGGAGCGGATGCAAAACGTGAAGTATTTCACCGCCAAGGATGTCGAGCGACACAACACGGAGGACGACTGTTGGATCGTCGTCAAGGGTAAAGTGTACGACGTCAACGCGTATCTCAGAGAGAGCGCGCACCCGGGTGGGAACGCGAGCATCACTATGAACGCGGGCGAGGACGTGACGGAGGATTTCGAGGCGGTGCACAGCTCCAAGGCGTGGAAACAGCTCGAGGCGTATTACGTCGGCGAATTGGGAAGCGCCGCCGACGCGGCGGCGAGCGCGGCGACGACGGGTGGAAAGGATACCGCCGAGGACGTCGTCGAAGAAGATGACGCGCCGAAGCGCGAGTTCCCGAAGATGCCCGCGAGAGGACCGGTCCATTTGGTGAAATTTTACGAGGAACACGCCGAGGCGTACGGCGACGTGCTTCTCGGCGAGGCGGCGGAGGCTGCCGCGTTCGATCGCATGTGGGCCGGCGCGAAGAATATCGTTCCAGAATCCGCGCCGATGGGTCTCAATCCGAAAAAGTGGATGCGTTTGAAGATTCAAGACAAGGTGCCGCTCTCGCACGATTCCATCCTCTTGCGGTTGGCGCTCGAGAGCGACGCGCATCAGTGCGGCATGCCGGTGGGCTATCACGTCTATCTTCGAGGCGAGTGGAACGGGAAGAAGATTATGCGCGCGTACACGCCGAGCTCGCTCAACGGTACGCTCGGCGCGATCGAGTTGGTGATTAAGATTTATTACTCGGACGCGCACGAGGCGTACCCCGAGGGCGGGGCGTTGACGCAGTATTTGCATCATCTCAACGAGGGCGACGCCATCGACGTCAAGGGTCCCGTCGGACACATTCGGTACCTCGGAAACGGTGATTTCACCATCGATAAGAAACCTCTCCCGCGAGCGACGAAGATGACACTCTTGGGCGGTGGTACGGGCGTCGCGCCGATGTTACAGCTCCTCGTCGCCGCGCTCGCCGACGAGTCGGACGAGACGGAGATATCCTTCATCTACGCCAACAAGACGGAGGACGACGTCTTGCTCAAGTACACGCTCGACAGACTTGAGCGCGAACACCCGAAGCGTTTCCGCGTGCATTACATGATATCCAAGGAGACGTGGCCCGCGGAGAGGAAAACCGGGGCGGAGTGGAGTTCGGATCGCGTCGAGTACGGACGCGTGAGTTTACCGGTGATTCGCGCGCGCGGGTTTCCGGCGAACGGGACGTCGCACGTCGCCGTCATGTGCGGACCGCCGGCGTTTGAGGAGGACACGTGCGTGCCGGCATTGCTCGAGCTCGGGTACCCGAAGGAGGCGATCATTCGGTATTGATTATTGATTAGATGTTTCGAAGTTCGATTCACATTGCAACGAGAGAAAAATTTCGCAAAATGTTCACAAAAAATATAAAAATAAGGAGTAGAGTACTCGTATTCGCACTCACTTCTTGCCGTACGCGAACCAGTGAAGGCCCGCGACGAACACCGCGGCGCCGACGATGTTTCCGAGCGTCACGGGAATGATGTTATTCATCATCATCTGCGCGAAGGTCACGTCGGCGCCGAGAAGCGCGCCGTGCGGAATCAAAAACATATTCGCCACGCTGTGCTCGAATCCCAACGCGACAAACGTGGTGATGGGCCAAAAGATCGCCAAAATCTTCCCAGCCACGCTCGTCGTCGCCATCGTCCCCCACACCGCGAGACACACGAGCCAATTACACAGGACGCCCTTGACGAAGGCGACGCCCAGCGGCAACGTCGCTTTACTCGTCGCGATCCCCACCGCCGCCGCCGTCGCCACCGGCGCCGCCGCCGTCATCGCCATCCACGCCGCGTACGCCATGAACACGCTTCCCGCGAAATTCCCGATGTACGAAAATACCCACGATCGCATCAACTGCGTCGTGTTCACCGCGCCGTTCATCAATCCGCTCAGCATGACGAAGACGTTCCCCGTGAACAATTCCCCCCCCGTGAGAATCACCAGAGACAACCCCGCGGGTAATCCGATCGCCCCCTTGACGAACGCGCTCAACCCCGGGTTCGAAGACGCCAATCCCGGAGACGACCCACCGACGCAGGTCATGAGCAACGCGCCGAGCCCGATGAGCGCGCCGGCGGAGAATCCCAACGCCGTCGTCGTCGCCGGCGTCTGCGCGCCCTTCTTTTCGCTCATCGCGCACGCGGCGTCGAACGTCGCGGGCGGAGGAAGCGCATCCGCGCGCGCGATGAGTCGATCGGCGCGGTGACCACGTCCCGGGACGCGCGCGCGCGCGCGAAAGGGCGTCGGTGAGGCGGACGCGAGGGTCGTCGGCGATGACGCGCGTCTCGCGGGACGCGGGACGCGAGACGCGGTGACGACGCGCGCGGATGCGGTGGAGAGAGTGGCGAGAGACATGTCGCGCGCGAGAGACGGGGCGAACGTCGAGGTGTGACGCGCGCGGGGACGCGCGACGTCTCGAGGCGACGTTTCGCGACTGTTGTCTAAACCCTACACCCTCCACCCTCCCGTCGCAGGGTGGTGTATATACGCCCCAATACGACTTCTGTATGTAGTCCGCGAGGGCCTGAAAATGAAAAAATGACGAGTCACAAGAACACGTCCCGGGTCCAGATGGACGGAAGAAGGGTGTATATACGCCCCAATATGACTTTCTTTTCCCCCGCACGGGTCTGCTAAAACGACGAGTTCAAAACTTTAATCATCCCATCGAACGAATCGTCGCGAGACGCGAGACGCGCGACGACTCGATCGTCGGGTCGAGTCGACGGAACGAACGAGACCCGCGCGTGGGCGTCACCGGACGATCGTCTGGACTCGAACGCGCGCGTCCGCGCGCGAGGGCGAGATGGATGACGATGGGAACGCGAAGAAACGACCCAGAGACGATGACGACGACGACGACGCGACGACGCGCGCGAGACTCGAGGAGGCGCGCGAGGACGATGATGATCGCGATCTCGCGCGCGATGACGATCGAGACGTCGCGCCCGTGCGCGTCGGGGACAGATTGGAGGTGCAGTGGGAAATCGCCGCCGGGGACGCCGAGGGCGACGGGCGCGGGGACGCCGGGGACGTCGTCACGTGGTGGCCGTGCGAGGTGTCCTCCGTCGACGCGCGTTCGTCGCGGTGTGTGTTGACGTACGACGCGCGCGATGGATTCGAACGCGAATCTCGCGAGGCGACGTTCGAGGCGTCGGGACGTCGTCGCGCGTTGACGCACGCCGACGAGCCGGGCGCGACGTTTCGATGGAGACGCGAGGGCGACGAGAGCGAGGATGAGAGCGAGGAGGGCGCGAGCGGTGGTGCGGTGGATGATGAGGAGACGACGACGCTTCGTGAGATTGTCGACGCGCAGAGAGCGTTGGACGCGGAGGAGGGCGCGAGCCTCGAGGAGGCGACGACGAAAGCCTTCGCCTCGTTACCCGCGAATCAACAGCTGCACGTCGCGAGCGCGGTGGCGAATCTTCGAACGAAACTCGTGGAAAAATTCACGGCGTTAACGTCCGATCGCGGGTCGGAGTACGTCATCACCAAGGAGGACGTGGACGCGCTCGTGCGCGAGCTCGGACGAGACGCCGCCGCCGGTTAAAATAGACTTTACATTTCGGATGACGACGAATTCGACGACGACGACGACGAACTCGACACTCGCGTGGAGACGGGACGACGCGCGCGAAGATGAATCGGACGCGACGGCGCGGATACGCGCGGTGGCGCCGTACCTCGTGGGTCCGGTCGCCGCGAGACTCCGCGCGTTGACCGCGACGCTCGAGGCGTACCTCTCGCCCGCGTCTCGCGTCGAGTTCGACATCGCGCGCGGCGTCCTCGGCGTGTGTCTGCGCATGACGCGCGATCGCGCGCCGAGCGTCGCGTTTTCGGCGAGGATTGGGCTGTTTCGTTTACTTCGCGCCTTTGTCGAGGACGACGGGGACGGGGACGGGTTGGAGACGCTGGCGCTGAAATCCATCGTCTTCGCGCGCGTCGAGTGTGATTCGTGGAACGAGGAGGCGGCGACGCACTTTCGTGAATTGAGCGCACGGTTTTTACGGTGCGATCGTCGCGCACGACGCGCGACGCGCGAGATTTTACGTCTCATCGTCGACGGGCGTCATCGAGACGCGGCGCGCGCGGCGGCGCCGGCGCCGAAAACGCCGACGACGCCGGTCGTCGCGCGCGATCGTCGACGGGACGATGACATCGAGCGCGCGCGGTGTCGACGACGCGAACTGGACGCGAGACGACGAGACGAGACGAGACGCGCGCGTGAGGATTCTGAACGTCGCGAACGCGCGTTTCGGAGACGCGCCGCTCTCGCGCGCGAAACCTATCTCTCCGCAACGTCGTAGTGTGCACCGATCGATTAGCGATGGTGATGTAATAATGAAATCAACTCTACGCGCCGCTCTCGTGGAAAAAGATGACGATTTCCGTGTCGCGTTCGCGAAGCGCCGACACCACCGCCGCCGCGGAGGACGCGTCCATTCTGCACCACTCAGTGTCGTCGAACTCGCTCTCGCGCGACGATGATTTAATCGAGCGCACGCCTCGACCGTCGCACGCCGGTCCGATGTGTCCGATGTCCGTGTACCCCACGTTCCACAAGTACTCGAAGACGGCGACGATGTCGGCGTCCTTGTGTCGCATCAAGAGCCGGATGAGCGACGCGCGCACTTCAAAGAGAAACGCGCGCGGGTACGTCCCGGCGTCGAGCATTTTACGGATTCCCTTGAAAATCTCCAGGTCCCACCCGCGTCCGGCGAGTCTGAGGGCGTCGATCTTCGGGAGTTTAGCGAACTCGTCGAATCGCTCGCCGTGCGTCAGGTCGACGACATCCTTGGACACCGAGATTCGATCGCCGTACTCGTTGTACGCGATGGACGCGCGAAGATTATCCAAAAACGTCTCGTGCCACTCGTACGCGTACACCGTGTCCCCGCGAGACGCGGCGGCGAGAGTGTAATACCCTAAATCCGTGCCGATGTCTATGAAGACGCGCGCGCGGTCGTCGTCGTCCTCGTCGTCGTCGCCGCGTCTCGCCGCGCGCCGCGTCGGTCCCGCGAGCGCGATATCCGCCGGCGTCTGCCCCGGACGCATCACGCGCGCCGTTCCCACGCGAGGTCGTCCGTACATCGTCAACCAGTACCCCTCCATGTCGCGCTCTTCGATCTCTAACCCATCCGGCATCGTTCCGACCAAGGGCGTCATGACGTCGAACGCCGGTTCCCACAGCGCGCTCACCGGATACCTTCTCGCGTCGTCCACCGCCGGCATGCGAAAGTACGGATCGCGCTTCGCCACGCGCTCCCTGTGTTCCGGTAAATCGTTCATGAGCGAGTGCGCGAATATCCCGAGATGATCGAAGAGCGATCGCCGGCCGTTCCATCCGGTTTTTCGTTTCCAATTTCCCGTGTATCTGTGCGCGACGGCGACGTCGGGATGATCCTGTCGCACGCCCTCCTCGTTGAGCGGGTGCGTGCCGAGGACGACTTTGGGTAACACGCGCACGTTCCAAAACGATCGTTTCGTTTGCGTGGATTCAAAGTGCGCCATGACCGCGTCAGTGAACGCGCCGGGTCCCGTGCGTTCGAGCGTGTTTCTATTCGACGCCTCGGTGAAGACTCTGCGCGCGCCCCGGTTGATGTGTTTCGCGACGTTGACGAGCACGGGGTGACCCGGGGCGCCGGCGAAGACCCAATTCAACACCTGGCGACGTCTAACGAAGTGTCTCGAGTACGCCTTGGCGTCGGTGTCGAATTCATTTTCCCATCCCACGACGAGCGAATCCTCCCCGCCGACGACGTCGTCCATCGGACGGCGACACTCCGTGTCCACGTCCGCGTACACCCCTCCGTGTTTCAGGATGACTAGATACCTAAAGAAATCACTCTGTTCCACTTTTTTCGTCAGACTCGCGTAGGCGGCGTGATAATCCGGGAAATGTTCCCGAACGAAGTCGTCGCACGCGACGTCGTCGTAAAAGCGCGTCTCCCACTCCGGATTTAAATCTTCCCACGTCTTCATCATCGCCCTGTGTCTGTCCGTGAGCGACGCTCTCGATTTATACGTCTGGTGCACGACGCGAGGGATCAGTTTCGCCCGCGCGCTCGCCTTTCGACCGCCTCCGTCGAGTCGCCTTCGGTCGCTCGCCGTCGGCGCCGCGTCCCGTCCCCGCGTCGTCGCGCCCGTCGTCCCCGCATCGTCGGAAGACGACCCGAGACGCGGACGGAACAACAGAAACAGCGCGAAGAGCGCGAGCGCGGCGTGTCGAGCGCGCGAGCGCCATCGCGCGCCCGCGATGTCCACGATCCATCCGAGCCGGTGGTCCATGGGCCCGAAACGTCGACGCCGTTTTTCGTACTTGACGCTCGCGTCGTCGCCGTCGCCGAGCTCGACATCGCGCGAGTGCGTCGTCGCGCGCGATGCCGCGCGCTGGCGCGCGCTGTGACGCGCGGCCGATGACGCGGTGGTCGCCATGTGACGCGCGGCTCGGCGGGACGCTTCGAGCTCGAACGCGCTCGACGGGGAACGAGGAACGACTCGCGAGGTCGATCGCGCATCGCCGGGGGGGCATTACTCGTAGTATCAATAATGTGGGGTGGGTGTGGTGTCAGACCTCGTGGTCGTCGTGGGCGTGGGCGTGGTGTGCGGGCGAGCGCGCGTCGCCGCGCGGCGCGACGGCGGGCGCGTGACCGTGACCGTGACCGTGACCGTGCGCGCGGTCGGAGTGTAAGCGACAGAGACTTCGAAACCATTTTGGACCTCCGGTGTGGAACCACGCGTAGCTCAGACGCGGGGCGACGGGGAGGTCGGCGCGATCCTCCTTGACGGCGGCGTAAAATCCGTCCCAATCGCGTTTGACGTCGACGTTTCTCCAAAAGTGTAGGCAATTGATCCTCGGACCGGCGTCGAAGACGTTTCGGAACGGACGTTCGGGATCTCCCGATTGTAAGTACTCGTATCTCGCCGCGTTTTCCATCTCGTTGACGGTGAGATTGGCGGCGACGCCGAGCGCCATGCGCGCGACGATGACGAAGCAATACAGCGCGAGAAACGCTTGGAGCGCGAATAGCGTCATACCGAACGGCGCGTTGGCGAAGACGTAGAATCTCGTGATGACGCCGGGCACGAACCCTTCGCCTCCCACGCGCGGGGCTTCGTATTCGACGAGTTCGCGGTAATACTTGTAACTGCATCGCAAAAAGCCGAGCTGTCCGAGAAGCATCGTCGACGTCGCGGTGAGAAACATCCTCTGATTATTCGCGCCGATGCACGTCATCGTGATCGGGCAGTGATGATCCATCTTACTCACGCATCGTCCGCAAAAGGGACAGTGTTTCGAACGCAACGGCCGCGCGCAGTGACACGTTTGGCAGTACCGATTATTCTTCATCATCAACGAGGCGTTCTCCGAGGGCGTCTTCCCGCCCTGCGTCGCCCCTACGCGCTCCATCGTCGCCGACCACGACACAAAATCGCTCGCCGCGGTGGGCAAATACCCCGGGCCCAACGCGTACGTCTTGTAAAACAACCACGGCGTGACGATGAACGCCGCGCCGGTGACGACGCACGTGAGCGGCGTCTGCCAAAAAAACATTCGAAAATACACCAAAAAAAATTGTAACGCCGTCACGACGAGCAACGCGTGCACCCACATCGCCATCGACAAGCTCACGAGCGGCGTCCCGCGCCCGTACGTCGGCTGCGACATCGCGTGTCTCGACGCCGCGACGAACCACGCCGAGGCGAAGACGACGGAGAACAAAAAATAGTGCGCCGGCATTCCCAGTGCCGCTAATCCGGCGATCATCAACAACATCGTGAACGGTATGAACACGTCACAATTCGACGCGTGCGCTCTAAAGTACACGTTCACGACGGACGGCGACACCTCGTTCTCGCCGCCGCGCTTGAGACTATCTAAGTAGTGTTCGCTCTCTGCCTCCGTCGGCGGCGTCGGCGTCGGCGGCTCGATCCGCGTCTGATATCGCATCAGCTCCCCCCTCGCCAGCTCCAAAATCTTCGCATCTTCCGCGTACTCCTCCAGCGTCTTCTTCTCGCACTCGACGTGATTTATGGCTAATTCGGCCACGTCGACGCCGCCGCGCTCCATCGTCGTCAACAACCGCGCCAATCCGCGATCGCTCTTCATCATTCCCATCAGCGTCGTCGATCGCGACACCGCCTCCCGAACGTTCGGCATATTTTCCAATAACGCATCGATGCGATCGGACGCCCGAAGCGTCGGCCCCGCCGCCGGATTCACCGCGAGATACGTCACGACGCGCCGGTGCTGATCCTCCAGCGTCTCCGTCTGCGTCGTCGCCTCTCGCTGCGCCTGCGCCGCCATCGCCGCGCGAAGACGCGCGCCGGCGCGTTCAGCGGACTCGCGCGCGATGTCTCGCACCGACGGTTCGGCGGTGATGGCGCTCGGGGCGCGAGAAGTGGGCGCATCGTGCGCGCGGGCCGATCGAGCGGTGGCGTCGAACGGCGACGCGTTCGACGCGTTCGCGCGCGCGGACGACGACGCATCGCGGTGCGAACGAAGGCCCACGTCCCCGAGTCCGCGTGGGACGGTCGAGGACTGCGTCTCGAGCGTCATCCCGCGCGCGCGTGTGGCGATCGTGAATGGGCGCGAAGAGCTGAGAAAACGTCCCGAAAGCGAGCCGCGACGAGCCCGAGCGCCGTGACGCTCGCCGTGACCACCCACGCCGCGTGTCGAGGGCGCTAGTCGAGCTCGAGACGACGACGAAGGAGTTCTAACGCGCCGACGTGACACCCGGGCATGCGATCGCGTCGAGCGAGTAATTCGTCGACGGAGAGCGCGAGCGCGCGCGCGCTCTCGAAACCGTCCCGGGCGCGAGGATAGTGGTCGCGAAGAATCTCCTCCGACGAGAGGTGGGTCTCGGCGTAGAAGACCATGCATGAACGCGCGTTAACGACGCGTCGGGTGATGCCGAGACATCGGAGACGAGAGACGTCGCGAGGATGGACGCCGAGTTCCTCGCGGAGCTCGTCCGTCGCCGCGCGAAACATGTACTCGGAAACGTCCATCGAACGCCGTCCATCGAAACCGACGGTTCGCGGTTCGGCGTGTCCGCCCGGGAACACTAACATCCCCGGGGCCTCGCCGACGTCGTCGCTTCGATGCAACGCGAGGAACTCGCCGTCCCGGGCGCGAACGCAGACGCAGTTTCCGAGCGCGTCGGCGAAACGTTTGTTTCGACGCGAATCGTCCCGCACGACGACGCGTCCGCACGACGACACGCGCGAGACGATGTTGTCGGACGAAGGGTCGGTCGCGAGCGTGAACCAATCGTCGGCGAGATTGGTGCCGAGAAACGTCTTGTAATCAGTCAACTCCAACCTCGCCCGCACGACCGCCTTCCCGCGCGCATCCTCCGCGAGTTCGCACCGACGCAACCGAAACTTTGTCGCGTCGTATAATTTCGCGTTCATCGCCGTTCGCGCGCGCCATATTGCGCGCACGACGGGCTCGCGTTCATCGCCGCACGCCCATCGGCTCGATGTCGTCCCGGACGCGCCCGACGTCGTCCTCGCCTCGAACGTCGCCTCGGACGCCTCGGCGACGCATGAAAACGCGTCGTGCGTCAATCCACCCCCGCGCGCGCAGTCCACGACGACGTCATACGCCGAGAAAGGCGCCGAGCGCACCGAGCGCATGAATGCCGGTGACACATCACTCGACGACGCCCATCGCGCCCGCGCGCGCCATGATCGAGGTCGTGCTCAACGATCGACTCGGAAAGAAAATTCGAGTCAAGTGCAAGTGCGTCGTCGCGTCCTCGCGTCGCGTCGCGTCCCATCGCGCGCTCGAAACGGTCGTTCCCACGAATGTCTCGGCTCGACCGACTGACCCACCGCGCGCGCAGCGAGGACGACACCGTGGGCGATCTCAAGAAACTCGTCGCCGCGCAGACGGGAACTCGAGCGGAAAAGATTCGCATTCAAAAGTGGTACACGATATACAAGGATCACATCACGCTCGAGGATTACGAGGTGCACGACGGGATGAATCTCGAGTTGTATTACAACTGACGCCGAAGACGAAGACGAAGACGACCACGACGACGACGACGCGCGGTCGCGTGTAGATCTCCTCGCGAGATGAAGTAGCTAGAATTATGTAATTTTGCGCGTACGCGCGCGCGCGCGCCGCGCGTCTCGCCGAACGCGCGCTCGAGACGTCTTCCTCTCTCGCCGGCGCGCGCGAGACGGGACGCCGAAAAATTATTCATCGTGGGAACGGGACGCGTGGCGCGTCAGACGTCGACGCCATGGCGCCCACGCTCGCGGATGAGTTCGCCAAGGTGCAAGTCGCCGCGGCCAAGGCGACGATGGACGCGGTGGACCCGCCGTTGACGTATAAGACGGTGCGCGCGGTCGCGGGCCCACTGGTGATCTTGGACAAGGTTTCCAACGCAAAGTACGCCGAGATCGTCAACGTGCGGCTGGGAGACGGCACGGCGAGGCGGGGACAGGTGCTCGAGGTGGACGGTGAGCGCGCGGTGGTGCAGATTTTCGAGGGCACGAGCGGGATCGACGGTAAGAATACAAAGTTGGAGTTCACGGGGGAGGTGCTCAAGACGCCGGTGAGCGAAGACATGTTGGGAAGGATCTTCAACGGAAGCGGGAAACCGATCGACGGTGGGCCGAGGGTGATGGCGGAGACGTATTTGGACATTCAAGGGGCGAGCATCAATCCGAGCGAACGGACGTACCCGGAGGAGATGATTCAGACGGGGATCTCGACCATCGACGTGATGAATTCCATCGCTCGAGGACAGAAAATTCCGTTATTCTCAGCCGCGGGTTTACCGCACAACGAGATTGCGGCGCAGATTTGTCGACAGGCTGGTTTGGTGAAGCGACGCGACGAGGACGGTCGCGAGGTGGAGACGGCGGGGACGTCCGGAGACGACGACTTTGCCATCGTCTTCGCCGCCATGGGCGTCAACTTGGAAACCGCAAACTTTTTCCGTCGCGATTTCGAGCGCACGGGGAGTTTGGAAAAGGTTGTGTTGTTTTTGAACCTCGCGAACGATCCCACGATCGAACGCATCATCACTCCGCGCATCGCGCTGACGACGGCGGAGTATTTGGCGTACGAGTGCGGCAAGCACGTCTTGGTCATCCTCACGGATATGTCCTCTTACGCGGACGCGCTTCGCGAGGTGAGCGCCGCGCGCGAGGAAGTCCCGGGCCGAAGAGGATATCCGGGTTACATGTACACCGATTTAGCCACCATTTACGAGCGCGCCGGGCGCATCAAGGGCCGAAAAGGTTCCATCACGCAGTTGCCCATTCTCACCATGCCCAACGACGACATCACGCACCCGATTCCGGATTTGACTGGATACATCACCGAGGGCCAGATTTACATCGATCGTCAATTGCACAACCGTCAAATCTACCCTCCGATCAACGTCTTACCTTCGCTTAGTCGTCTCATGAAGTCAGCGATCGGCGAAGGAATGACGCGTCGAGACCACGGCGAGGTCTCCAACCAACTGTACGCCAACTACGCCATCGGCAAAGACACCCTCGCCATGAAGGCTGTCGTCGGCGAGGAGGCCCTCAGCTCGGACGATTTGCTCTACCTCGAATTCTTGGATAAGTTTGAGCGCAAATTCATCAATCAGGGCAACGAGGGTCGTAACGTGTACGACGCGTTGGACCTCGCGTGGTCGCTGCTTCGAATCTTCCCTCGCGAGCTCTTAAAGCGCATTCCGGCCAAGACGCTCGATCGGCACTACGATCGCGTCGCGTGAGCGAGGGAACGACCTCGACGTTCTCTTCATCGTCGTCACGTAGTCTCATCGTCGATGTAATCACCACGAATCACGAACCGAGCGAGCCGCAGGCGCGCTTCGCCGAGGGAAAACGCTTTTTCGCACGGATAAAATCGTCACCGCGTCGCGCGCGCGTCGCATGTCCATCCCGCTCGCGCGAGCGCACGTGCACGGAACGCGTTCTGTGCGCACACCGCGCGCGCGAACGCCGCGCGCGAACGTCGACGGACCGGTGCGCGCGCGCGGGCCCGTTTCCTCGAGAGTCCCAGGGACGCCCTCGAGCGTCTCGCGCGGGCGTCCACCGCGGCGTCGTCGGTCGGTCGCGGCGACGAAAGACGCCGTGGGATCGTCAGTTGAAGAGTTTTCGAGCGATATGCCGCCTCGAAAGCGCCGCTCGGTGGTGTTATCGGCGGTGAACGAGAGCACGAAGTTTGTCGTCTCGCTCGCGGCGTTGGCCACGCTCCTGCGCGACCCGAGCGCGGAGACGTGCTGGGCGCTGTTGGGATCGATCGTGAACAGCGTCAACGGGAAGATTTTGAAACGGATGTTGAACCATGCGCGACCGATCGGGGCGGTGAAGGCGGACCCGGGGATGCCGAGCTCCCACGCGACGTCGCTGTCGTACCTGAGCGTGTACGGGGCGGCGGCGTTGACGCACTTTCGGGACGTGATTCCGGCGATAGGATACGGCGGACAGCTCGTCGTGAGCGCTGGGTTGGTCGGACTCGGGGTATTTCTGAGTTATCTCCGCGTGAGCACGGGATATCACACGCCTCCGCAGGTTATCGTCGGGTACGGAGTGGGATCGACGACGGCGTTGGTGTGGCTCTTTGTCGGATTGAAGTACGTCAAACCGCTCTTGGACGCGAATCCAGAGATGTTGAGCGTGTTGCACTCGTTGTTGATCATCGCCATCGGTTGGTTTGTCATCACCGCGTTAGATTGGGTCGAAGGGCTCGTTCGTAGGGTGAAGAGGAGAGTGTTCAATCGGTGACGTGATGATACTAGAGTCAAGATTTCTAGAAAAGACTACCGTAGCTACGAGTGTTATAATCCCCTCAATCGACGCTTCCCTCACTCAACAACGCTCATTCACGCTCAATGGTTTGCCAGATTCGAATCGTACCGTCCTCGGAACCGGAACAGTACGAATTTTGATCCGGAGCGAAACGCACCGTGTGCACGGGTCCGTGGTGTCCCTTGTTCGTCTGTTCCTCCGCCTTAGTCTCCATGTCGTGCAAGTGCACCCACATGTCCGGACCACCAGCGACGAACTTTTTGTGCTTCAAGCTCACCGACGCGCTCTCGACTTCGTAATCCAACGTCCACTTTTGTACCTTGGAAAAGTTTTGCAAGTCCCAAAACGTGACATCCTTACCATCCGCCGTCGTCATGTTCTTACCATCTGGGCTCACCTCGATCGACATCACCGGCGATTCCGTCGACAACGTCGTCACCACCGTGTTCGTTCGCACGTCCCACACGCGAATCCCTTTATCCTCGGCGCACGAGCTCAAAATCAACTCGTCGTTCGCTATAAAACTCGCCGTCTTAATCTGCGACGCGCTTCCCGCCATCGTGTACGGCTCAGCCTCCGGTTTATTCAAATCATAAATCCTCAACAACTTTTCGCTTCCACCCGTTAGCAACTTTCCACCGTCATCCGAGAAATTGACGCTCTTCACGATGTGCGCGTGTTGAAACGTCTTGAGCTCGTCCCCCGTGATCGCGTTCCACAACCTCGCACTAAAATCCGCGCTCGCCGTCGCCGCGTGCGTCGCCTCACCGTTCAGAGTGGCGTCCCACACGCATCCTTTGTGGCCCTGAAACGTGCCGACCCAATCCCCGGAGTCTCCGCACCGCAGCATCGGTTGCCCATCTTTACTGCTCGAGATGAGAAACACCCCGTCCGGGGTCACGCGCGAGTATTCGAGGTTCACGATCGGTCGGGAGTGTCCGTGACAGACGAGAGGGACTTGGGGCATGACGTCCGCCTGGGGGAGTCGCGCGAGAGGCGCGCGCGGGGGGGTGTGACGCCCGAGGACGCGAGATCGGAATGGGCGTGGGAATAGGGTTGCGCGGGACGGCGCGGGACGGTTTCGCGGGACGGTTTCGCGAGACGCGGGACGTTTCGTGGATGGACGCGGGACGTTTCGCGGATGGAGGCGGGACGACGTCGTGCGCATACATGTTGAATAGTATTATACTACGGAAGATCGTCGACGGTGGTGGGTCGTCGACGGAGACGCGTCCCGGGTTCGGCGGCGACTTTCTTTACTTTCTCGTCGACCGACGAAGACGTCTCGCGAGGGCGCCGTATCGATTGATGTCGAACCCTTTCCCGTGTAACGCGCGCTCGGCGTACTTACCCTCGAGCGAGGATTGCCAGGTTTCGTACGAAAAGTCGCGACGGTTCCACAGATAGTAGACGTACACGGCGATGGCGTTGGCGAGACCGACAAAGTAACTCAACGGTTCCATGACGTCCCAAGAGAATTCATAATACGTCAATCGCACGAAGGCGGCGAGTTGTAGGCACAAAACGAGCAGACCGCTCGAGACGATGGTGCGCGATCGACTCTCGGCGCGCCGTCTCGCCGTCTCGTAGTGCTTCGTCATGGAATCAAACTCCGTCTTGAGTTGTTCCAACTCGGCGTTCGACATCCCGTACACCTTGGACGGCACCCCCGGAAGCACGCGCAACACCGCCTGCGTGACGTCTCTCGGATGTAAATACACCATGTCCTCCAACACGAGGACGCGTCCGCTCTGTTCCAAAAGTCGCACCTTGCTCGCCGTCTCGGCGTCGCTGCTCGGCGGCGACGTCGACGTTCGCACCGCGTGCGTCAACTCATCCAGACTCATCGTCTCTCGCGACTTTCCGATCTCCTCCAACTCCTCCGCCAGATGCACGATGTCGTGCGTGCGCAGGAGATTATCGATGATATTCTTATCCTTTCCCTCGCCCGGCGCCGGTTGGTAGCCCAACACGCTCGACGCGCCCGCGCACGACGCCGACGACGCCGACTCGTCCCCACCGCTCGGCTTTCCACCACCGCTCACCCCTCGCGCGGCATCTCTCGCCGCTCTTCCCGACGCCCAATCCCTCGAGGCGCTCGACCACGCGCGTCGACTCGCCGCCGGTGAATAATTTGAGGAATTCTGTCCAAACGCGCGAATCCACCCCTCCGTCGCCGCGCGCGCCGTCGTCGACTCACACACGCCGCGCGCGAGCGTCAACGTTAAACGCCTCGACGCCCCCATCGCGTCTTCGCGCGTGAATCACGCGTTTTCGCGTCGCTTTCGCTCGAGACTCGATCGAATTCGCTCGAATTCGTCCCGGAGAAGAATTCGATTCGTTTCCCGTCTCGTTCGACGCGCGAACGATCCCCGAGGACGCTCGGCGAGGTCGAGGCGACGAAGACGCGGTGTGTATCGCGTTCGCGTCGCGTGAGGCGCGACGGCGCGCGCGCGTGTGACGTGCGGGGCGCGCGATCAGATGCATTCCCAAAATTACCCGCCGGGACGGTTTCGCCGCGGCGAGGCGGAAGAGACGCGCGTACCGAGTGAAAAGACGGCTACGATGCGTCTGAGGGACGCGAACTATTGGGTAAGGAGACGCACGAGACGGCAGCGAGGGCGGCGACGCAGGCGCAGAGAATCATCCCGGCGTTATCGGCGTCGACGGCGTCGTCGAGGACGCCGAGGACGAGCGGACCGACGAGAAACACGAAGTCGGCGGCGGATTTGGGGAGGGTCAGCGCCTCGCCCTCGCCGCCCTTGGGGGCGAGCTCTTGCGCGAGGGCGTTGATGGCGGGACCGGCGGCGGCGATACCGACGCCCCAGGCGCCGATGGCGCGGGTGAGCTCGGATTGCGTGGAGGGCTCGGCGCCGAGGAATAAACCGGCGGCGCACGCGGAGAGGGCGACGCCGACGACGAGCTTTTTGCCGAATGTATCGGCGGCGAGACCGGTGATCGGGGCGGTGACGAGACCGAGGAGTGCGGTGATGGAGAATAAGTTACCCACCTCGGCGGGGGACGCGCCGAGGTGACCCGAGGCGTAGAGGGGGATGACGGTGAGCTTGGCGACGAAGCCGAGCGAATTCGCCGACGCGCACAAGAGCAACACCCTCTGATCTCTGTTTTCGAGGAGCGTGAGCCACGAGCTCGATTCGCGGCCTTCCCGTGTGATGGATTCGCGTTCATCGCTCGATGTAAACGGATTCAGCGCGCTCATCATGCCGATATCGTCGCCCTCGTCCGCCGACGCCTTCAACTCGGCTGCCTCGCGCGTCGCCTCCGTCAACGTCTCCGGTAAAAAAGAATACCCTATACCCGTCCCGATCGCCGCCGCCGCGACGTAATAAAACGCCGCGGGAGCCCCGTATGCCTCCATCAGACGCCCACCGAGCAACGGTCCGATCACCAACCCTATCGCGTGCACCGTGCTCTGTCCCGCCACGATTATCCCGCGCTTCTCCGGCACGCGCGCGCACAAATCCGCCAAATACGCTCGATCACCGCACTCACACCCCGCTCTCCCGACCCCTAACAGCACCCTCATCGGCACCAGCATCATCACGCTCCTCGACACCGCCGTTCCCACGTCCGCCGCCGCCATGACCGCCATTCCCGCCACCATGAGCGGTTTCCGTCCAAACCTATCCGCCGCCTGCCCGAACGGTAAATTCAGCACCAACATCGCCAGCGCCGGCGCGCTGATCACCAACCCATTCGCCGACGACGACAGCCCGATCGATTGCGCGTACAGCGGCAGCGCGGGCAACAGCGCACCGACCCCCAAGAACAAAATGAATTGCGACGCCAAGAGCGTTCGCAGCGGCCCCGCGACGTCGCTCGGCAATCCAAACCTCCCCTCCGCCCCCGTCTCCGCTCCCTCGCGCGACGACGTCGACGCGTCGAGCGCGTTCGACGTCATCGTCTCGCTCGCTCGGTCGCTCGCTCGCGCGTCCATCGCGCGCGCGCGTTCATCGTCGATGAATTCTCGCGCGCCGTCGACGTCGAGGTCACGCGCGCGTTCCTCCTCGCCGGGTCTCGCGCGACGCACCGTCGCGGACTCCGAGCGCGGAAAACGACGGTGACGACGACGATGCGTCGACGCGCGCGCGCGCGAGGCGCCGATGACGCCGGGCGCGCGCGTCATCGACGTCATTCGTCCTCGCGCGCGAATCAATGCGGACGATGGGAACGCCGCTCGCGAGGGCGGTGCGCGCGATGGGAACGCGCGCGATGTCGACGGAGCGCGCGGACGTGGTCGTCGTGGGCGGTGGCGTCGCCGGCGCGGCGTTGGCGTGCGCGTTGCGCGCGAATCCGGTGACAGAGAATCTCTCGGTGACGGTCGTCGATGGGAACGCGATCGACGCGCGCGCGCCGGTGGAGGGCGCGGACGCGCGGTGCGTGGCGTTGACACCGCGATCGCGGGCGTTTTTAGAGCACCGGTGCGGAGGGGCGTGGTCGGCGATGGAGGCGACGGGACGCGCGGGGGCGTTTTCGCGGATGCAGGCGTGGGACGGCGTCGGCGGGGGACACGTCTCGTACGACGCGGGAGAGATGGGAAGCGCGAATTTAGGGTACGTGGTGGAGAATTCGGTGGTGTTGGAGGCGTTGGAGAGGAAGATGGAGGCGTTGGGGGTGCGACGAGTGCGTGGGGCGACGGCGCGCGCGCAGGAGACCCCGGACGAGGACGCGCCGGGAACGAGCGCGCGGGCGACGATAGAGACGACGGTGCGCGGGGAGAGGGGAGAGGAGGGGACGAAGGAGACCATGGAGATTGAGACCAAGCTCATCGTCGCCGCGGATGGGCCGAAGAGCGCGACGAGACAGAGGGCGGGGATAAAAATTGGAGGGTGGGGATACGGCCAACGCGCCGTCGTGGGAACGGTGCGCACGGATCGACCGAACGCGACGGCGTGGCAGCGGTTCTTACCCACCGGGCCGATCGCGTTGTTACCCATAGGCGATGGCACGCGCTCAAACGTGGTGTGGACGACGACACCGAGCGAGGCGAAGCGTTTGGCGGAGGAGACGACGGATGAGGAATTCGCGGCTGAGGTGAACGACGCATTACAGGGATTGGGCAAGTACGCCTCCGCGCACCAAGAGAATTTCAATTCATTCGCCGCGTTGCGTTTCATCGAGGACGCGACCGGGCAGGCGTTTAAACCGATGGCGCGCGCGGCGCGATCGGCGGTGAGCGCGCTCGTCGGCGTGCCCCTGGTGGACGCCGCCGAGCGAGACGCCGAGTACGATTTCGCGCCGAGATTCGAGTACCCGCCCGAGTGCTCGTCCGCGGGCGCGCAAGGATCGACGCGTGGATCGTTCCCGCTCTCCACGCACCACGCCCTTCGCTTGACAAAGCCTCGATTGGCTCTCATCGGCGACGCCGCGCACGTCGTCCATCCTCTCGGCGGCCAAGGCTTAAACTTGGGATTACGAGACGCCGAACTCCTCGCCGACGCCATCGCCGACGCGCGCGCGCTCGGTCAAGACATCGGCAGCGCCAACGCACTCGCCGTCTACGCGCGCAACAGCGTCGCCTCCAACGCGCCCATGATGGCGGCGCTCGACGGTTTACAAAAACTCTTCTCCGCCGACGCGCGTCCCGTCGTCCTCGCGCGATCCGCCGGTCTCGCCGCCGTCAACGCCACCGGTCCCGTGCGTCGTAAGATCGCGTGGTACGCCATGGGCGCCGCGTGAATCCTCACCGATCGACTTCAAAACGCCGTCAACGTCACCATCATCGTCTATTCATTCATTAATGCACTTTTTCCCAAATCATCTTCACTTTTTCCCTCGCGCGGGGACATCCATGCCTTTCGACGACTCGCGCGCGGTCGACGCCCGCGCGCCGTCGAACGCGTCCGCGACGTCGTCCTCCACCTTTCCCCCACCTTGGTCCGCGTGGCTCTCGACGCGAAACGCCGAGCTCGCGCGCGAGGGCGTCGACCGCGCGCTTCGTCCCGTGACACCCACGCGCGACGCCGCGCGTCACCTCGCGCGCGAAGACACCGTCGAGCGATGGCGCGCGAACGTCACCGATCTCGGTGACTCGTGCGACGACGCGGGGCCGTCCGTGCGCGTGCGCGCGTTCGGTGGGAACGATTACCTCGGCATGAGCTCGCACGCGCGATGTCGCGCGGCGGCGGCGCGCGCGGCGAAGTCGCACGGGTGCGGCCCGCGAAGCAGCGCGTTGGTGTGTGGATACACGAACGCGCATCGTGCGCTGGAGCGTTCGTTGGCGGCGCTGTGCGAGACGGAGGAGTGCGTGTTGTTTCCGAGCGGGTACGCGGCGAACGCGACGACGCTCGCGGCGACGTGCGCATCGAGCGAGTGCGCAATTTTTAGCGACGCGTTGAATCACGCCTCCATCGTGGATGGGTGTCGATTGGCGAAAGCGTCCGGGGCGAGCGTGTTTGTGTTTCCACACCGCGATTACGACGCGTTGGAGCGAGCGTTGCGTCGGTGCGAGGCGCCGAGACGCGTCGTCGTGAGCGATTCTTTATTCAGCGTGGACGGCGATTACGCCGACGTCGAGCGTTTAGCGCGCATGAAGCGCGACCACGGGTTTTTACTCGTTCTCGACGAAGCGCACGCGACGTTAGTCTGTGGGTCGCGAGGCGGCGGCGTGGCGCAGCGTCACGGCGCGTGCGCGGACGTGGACGTGCACGTCGGGACGCTGAGCAAAGCCGTCGGCGCGCACGGCGGTTTCGTCGCGTGTTCGCGAGAGATGAAACGGTTCCTCGTCTCTCGCGCGCGCGGACAAATCTTCAGCACAGCCTTACCCGCGCCCATCGTCGCCGCGGCGGTGGAGAGTCTTCGCGTCGTCGCATCGACGCCGTCCATTCGGGAAAATTTATGGAGAAACGTCGCGCGTTTCAACGCCGCCCTCCGGAAGAAACCTCGACTCGCGGCGACGACCCGTCCCCTCGAGAGTCCCATAGGCGTCTTCATCCTCGGCGCACCCGACGCCGCGCTCCGAGCGTCCGCCGAACTCCTCCACCGCGGGTTTCACGTCCCCGCGATTCGTCCACCAACCGTCCCCGAGGGCGCGTCGCGACTTCGAGTGACGCTCAGCGCGGCGCATCGCGCCGCCGACGTCGACGCGTTGGTGGACGCGTTGGACGACGTCATCGCCGGCATCGCGACGACGACGACGACGACGCGATCGAAATTATAGAGCATAGGATCCCGCGACCGCTTTTGTCTTTTGTGATCGCACACCGCGTCCCGAACCCGTCCCTTCGGGACGCGCGTCCCGAAGACACTTTTTCACTTTTTCACGAAATCCACACTCTCGTCCATGCGCACCGCGCGCGCGACCGCCCCGTTCGCCCCTCGCGGTCGCATCGCTCGAACACGCGCGCGATCGATGCCCGTGACGTCGTCCTCGTCCAAACCGGACGCCTCCGCGAGTCGCATCGTCGGTGAAACGACCATTCACAAAGAGCGTTGGCTCACGCTGACTCGCATCGATTACGTCGATCCCGAGGGCACTCGCAGGCAGTGGGACGCCGTTCGACGGTCGACGACGACGTCGAACGCCGAGGCGGACGCGGTGTGCGTGTTCGCGACGCTTCGAGGGGGAGGCGTGACGTGTGAGGAAGGGGAGGTTGTGCTCGCGCGACAGTTTCGCCCGGCGTGCGGCGGCGAGACGTTGGAACTCCCCGCGGGACTCGTCGACGACGGTGAGTCGTGTGAGACGGCGGCGCTGAGAGAGTTGCGAGAGGAGTGTGGGTACGTCGGTGAGGTGACGGGGAAGACGCCGAGCGTGGTGTTGTCTCCGGGATTGAGCGACGAACGCGTCGTCATGGTGAGCGTCGACGTCGATTTGGACGCCGAGGTGAATCGAGACGCGAGGCAACGGCTCGAGGGGAGCGAATTCATCACCGTGATCAGATGTCCGAGACGTGAGTTATTGGAGACGTTGGATCGATACGACGCCGAGGGCGTGCGCGTGTTCGCGGGTTTGTACATGTTGGCGTGGGCGGACGCGCGACGACGATGATATCTGCGCTAGTCATTCGATTCCATTCCATCTCGTACCCTCATAACGCACCCTCGACCTCGTCCCGCGTCGTCCCGATCGACGCGCGTCGATGATCCATCTCCATGAGAATCTCTACGACATTTTTCGTTCGCGGCGACGTGAACGCGCCGCCGCCTCGATCCGAGTCTTCGTCCGATAACGGTTGCGTCGCGATCGTCGGCGTCGGCGACGCCCTCATCGGCCCATCCATCGTCATCATCAATTCCTCCTCCTCATCGTCATCATCATCGGACGACGACGACGACGACGCGTACGTCGTCGACCGCGCGACCGCGCGCGGCCCGGGCTTCGATTCCGATTCCGAACCCGAACCCGAACCCGAACCCCCCTCCTCTTCCTCCGCCTCCGCCTCCTCCCCCTTCCCATCCACCGCGCGAACCAACGCGCGCGCCAACGCCCGTTCCCGCATCGCTAACCGTCTCTTCACCGCCGCGAGCGCCCCCACGTCCCCACCCCCCATCGATTCCAACTCTCTCGCCGTCCACGCGTTGGTCTCGGCGAAATCGCGCAAACGTCTCGCGCGTCTCCGCGCGCGTCTCACCAATCCCTCCACCGCTCGCAGCCCCCCCCGTCGACGTCGATCGCACGATTCGATCGATTGCGACAGTAAAACCACCAACGCACGCGCGTCCGGTCTCGCACGGCGCGCGAGAATTCGACATCGACGCCGCGCGCCGACGAGTCGCGTCCTCGTCGACGAATCCTCGAGAATGGCATCGATCCTCCGATCCAACGCGCGCGCGAGCGCGCTCGGCGCGAGTAACGCGGTGCGTTCGGGTGGATTGCGCGTGCGCCACCGATCGGCGTCGTCGCGACGCGCGAGCGGGGACGCGGCGGTGAACGCGCGCGCGACGAGAGGTTCGGCGTCGGATTCCACGTCGACGCGATGATCGCCGTCTCGCGGCTGGTCGCGCGCGCGCGAGGGCGAGAGACGGCGCGAGGGGTGTGACGACGCGCGTCGCATGCGATGCGCGCTCGGAGACGGCGCGCGACGTCGACGCGCGCGACGCCGAGCGACGATCTGTGACGCGCGACGAATCGACCGAGAGTGCCCACAATCGACACACGTCGACGCCGACGTCCATCGACGACGCGCGTCGACGACGACGAACCGCTAGATCGACGCGAGAGGTGTCGCGTCGTCGTCCGTCGTCGCGTCATGCGCCGAACGACGACGCGCGCGCGAACGGTGACCCGAGAATGTCTCTCGCGCGCGACCCGCGCGGTCGCGTCCGCGCCGCCCGAGGACGTCGAGCCCAAGCTCTGGCCGAGCGTGCGCGCGCTGTTGAACGAACACGGACTCGACGCGCGCGCGTGCATGCCGGGAAGCGGGCCGAACGGACACCTCACGCGCGCCGACGTCATGCTCGCGATCGGGTCGGTCGACCTCGATCATCTCGAACGGCTCGGCGCGCGTCGCCCGCGAGCGATTCCCGACGCGAGACCGACGTCGTTGATGGAGGATTACGCGTTCGGACTCGCCCGGAAGCAGACGTGGACGGAGGAGGCGGTCGGGCGGGAAGGACGCGACGCCGCGCGGAGGTCGGAGACGGGCGCGACGTCGACGCCGCGCGCGTACGCGAGCGCGGACGTCGACGCGAGCGAGATGGCGTCTCTGCGCGAGAGGGTGTTTAAAGAGACCGGGATCGAGGTGCGCGCGCGCGATTGCGTGATGTACGCGGTGGGGCGAACGTTGAGAGAGGCGCCGGAGTTGAGCGCGGGGACGCGGGACCGCGCGGACGTGCGCGCGCGCGCGGCGACGGAGGACGGTGGATGGATCGCGTCCGTCGTGACGCGCGCGGATGAGAAAACGTTGACGGAGATCGCGGCGGAGGCGCGCGCGTGGGAGAAAAAAGCGAGGGAGGAGGATTCGTCGGGACCCGACGCGCGCGCGGGCGGGTCTTTTTCCGTGGTGACTCTCGGCGCGCTCGGCGTCGACGCCTTCGCCGCCGTCATCGATCCACCGGGAGTAGCGACGGTGGCCATCGGTGCGGAGAAAGAGCGCGTCACGCTCGTGGACGGACGACCGACGACGACGACGACGATGACGGCGACGGTGAGCGCGGATAGGCGCGTCGCCGACGAGGCGGACGCCGCGCGATGGCTCGACGCGTTCGCCGCGCAGTTTCGTCGCGCGTCGCGTTGGACGGTGTGACGGTGAAAGAATGTGCGACACCGTTGATTCTCTTCCGAAACGATCCATCGTGACTCACCGGAAGCGACCGCGCGACGACGAAAAGACGAACGCCGCGAGGGCGCAAAAGCCTCGCGCGTGGGCCGCACAACCATCGGCGAGTCATGACTCATACTTCTGTCCCCCGGTCGACCAAAGAAGTGTCGTCCAAAAGGGACTGAAAATATCTCAATTCTCTCACAATCCGACGCTCGACGACGCGCAATGGGCGCCGACGACGCGATGGATGCGACGTACGGCGCGCTCGATTCGTCGATCGACGTCGTTCGCGACGCTCGACGAACGGAGGGGCGCGACGGGCGAAAAGCGGCGACACGCGGCGGCAACGTTCCCGTGCGGGTGGGCGCCGCCGTGGTGGTGGCTGTGATGGGTGCGATCGCATTCACGTCCCGCGAGCGCGCGCGCGACCAGCCGTCCGCGGTATCGCTCGGAGGGTCGTTCGCGCGGTCGATCAGAGGTGAATTTGATCTCCCCGATCGCTTGGATGAATACATCGATGCGATGGAATTCGGTCCCGAAGTCTACGCGGCGCTCGGGACGCCGGGTCCCGGGGAGGACGTCCCGGGCGCGAGCCCCAGGAAGAACGCGGACGGAACCGAGGATGGGATGTTCATATCGACCAAGGGTGGGAGAAACGCGACGTTACTGCGAATTAAGATGCTTAAAGAACGTTTGCGCGGGCGTGATGATGAAAATCTTGCGAATGAAGAGCGCGCGAACTTCGTGTGGCAAGCCACGGTGGACGAGGGCGCGACGCAACCGGCGCCGGTGAACGCCTCAGCGTATATGCAAAAACTGCACGAAGAGATTGAGCAAGACAAGGCATTATTGGAGGTACACGAAGCGATGCTAGCTGCTCGGTTGGGCGGAAGATGGGACAGCTTCAGTGATGGTGTAAGCGCCGCGTCGAATGCGAATGGCGCCGTCGTCGCGAACACCGTCAACGTCGAGTTCTGTTGGAAAGACTCATACGGCCGCGGTGTGGGCAAGGTCCCGTCTCATTGCCCTTCCAATAAAGAAACAATCGCTGGGGGCGTCTTGTGCTATACCAAATGCCACCACCTCGGTAATTATGCCAGATTTGGCTACGACTGCCATCAACGCTGCGGCTCGGGCTGGAATGACCATGGTCTTCTTTGTCACAGAGGTAACCACGGTCGTGGTGTTGGTATCATCCAGTGTGGCTGGGATTACTGGGCATCATCATCATCCACCCTTGGCGAACATACGCCCAACGGTCGACGCCTTTTGGGGAACGCAAAGACAAGACTTGTATGCGGCGGAAAGTTCTGTAGCGGTGGAAGACAAGACTGTCTTGGACTTTGTTATCATCCTTGCCCTGGCAGTCATCCGAACTGGATTGGCTGCAACTTGTGCGGCGTTTCTTGCACCGGCAATGGGTACGCACATGGAATTGCGCCGAGTTGCCCGAAAAAGATACACTGCTCACACGGCTTGGAAGCAGCCACGTGTCCTCCTGGTTGGGATTACGACGCTGGTTTGTGTTACCAGAAATGTCGCAGTGGTTTCACTGGCGTCGGTCCAGTTTGCTGGGGCGATGCTCCAACAGTGAGCGGTAAGAAGTGGGTGCACTGCGGTATGGGTGCCGCAAGAGATGACGCCGCTTGTGGCTCCGCGATAACTAATCAAATTCTCGGGCCGTTGGAAATTATTGCATTTGTAGCGACCGCTGGGAGTAGTGGAGCTGCGGCAACTGGGGCCAAGGCTGCGGCCCGTGCCGGTACTAAAGTTGCCCAAGCTGGGGGTAAACTTGCTGCTTTGAAAAAGGCGGCAAAGAGTCTCGACAAAGGTATGGAGGTGGTCGGAAAGACCACCGGCTACGTTTCTGCGATGAACAACGTAAACAGCGCGGAATCAGTGACGGATGGGGTCCGCGCGGCAGCTGAGCTCGCATCAGTCTTTGATCCGACCGGCGTCAGCAGTACCGTCGCCGCATACGCTTTCGACACGTGTGACAAGATCCACGGCAAAGCGGTCTAGCCGGGTCCGCTCTCGATTTTTGTACATTTTGTAACACCTGTACGCTTCCAGTAAGAAGAATGTGCAGGAGCAGACACCGCTACC